>Ga0209492_1000130_pt1 | contig 23431 bp, 12 predicted proteins | sample PPLLak12cMay2015_FD_187253 | JGI IMG/M metagenome (GOLD analysis project Ga0209492, IMG submission 187253) | Freshwater sediment microbial communities from Prairie Pothole Lake near Jamestown, North Dakota, USA - PPLs Lake P7 Core (1) Depth... | ecosystem: Environmental > Aquatic > Freshwater >... | reverse complement strand
AACTGGACCAACAGGACCTACAGGTGACATCGGGTCAACTGGATCAACTGGACCTACAGGTGACATCGGGTCAACTGGATCAACTGGATCAACTGGATCAACTGGATCAACTGGACCTACAGGAGACATCGGGTCAACTGGATCAACTGGACCTACAGGAGACATCGGGTCAACTGGATCAACTGGATCAACTGGACCTACAGGAGACATCGGATCAACTGGACCTACAGGAGACATCGGGTCAACTGGATCAACTGGACCTACTGGTCCAACTGGACCAGGTGGTTTCACTGGGTCAACTGGATCAACTGGACCTACAGGAGACATCGGGTCAACTGGAAATACGGGACCTACTGGTCCAACTGGACCTGGTGGTTTCACTGGGTCAACTGGTCCAACTGGACCTGGTGGTTTCACGGGGTCAACTGGACCTACTGGTCCAACTGGACCTACTGGACCTGGTGCAGGTTTTACTGCAAATATATCCTCACCATCATATGGTGAAGCATTGATTTATGGCACTGGTGCCTGGGTTAATCAAAATCAAGCACTAGTATGGAAAGATTTATTGAGTCCAGTAACACTCAAAAATGCTAGTAATGATCCAAATTTCACTTTATATAAGGGGGTACAATTCGCTTATTCGTGTCGTAATGTTGGGACAACTGAACTATTTTTTATGTTCCATATCAATCATGATTGGGCAATTGGTACACCAATGTACATACATTTACATCATAGCACAAATGCCGCTAATGAAACAGGTAGAGTCGTGTGGAACGTTGAAAGTAATTATGCTAAACGTGGTAGTACATTTGCAACGGATATAACTGGACCTGTTATTACTTATGTATTTCAAGGTGCAACCGACCAGTATAGACACATTGTAACAGAAGTCCTCTTTGCCCAACCAGGAGGGGGTACATACTATATCGATACAGTTAACCTAGATGTAGATTCGTTGATTTTTGTTAAATTATCACGAACAACTGGGACCACAGTACAAACATATACTGATAACATTGTTAATTCGGTCAATCTTTTCGCTTTCACAATGGATATTCATTATCAAGCAGATAAGTTGGGAACCATCAACAATGCGGCACCTTTCAATACACCATAAATCTAAAGGTTCTTTGGTCAAACAATTAAAATGTAATTTTTTAAAATTTAACAATTTGATTGAATCAAATTGTTAAATTTAAATTTATAAATTGTTAAATTTATGCTCATATTATTTTAAGTTTATGGAAAAATTATACTCCTAAGTAAGGCTTAGATGTATTACACCAATGGCCTGGTATATCATAACCTGTACGACCATAAAGTTGCCGATGCATGGGTCCACAAATCAATGGCGTATTTGGATTGGGTGGGGTCTTTAGATTCGTTTGACAATCACCAGGGATACAACCACGCCCATCTGCCGACATACATTCAACTTCACCAGTTGCACTCAAATTGACTGGGAAATTAACTCCAGGAGCACAGACCCATCTCTGCTTATTTAATTCTTTCTTAGCAGTATAACACCAACCTGAGGTCTCGTTTCCAGCACACACTAAGGGTTTCAGATTAGCAGGAGGGTTGGCCACCTTATCCATACATCCAGTTCCCCACAGACAATCAGTCGCGTTAAGAGACATACACTGAACCTTATCCGATGCATCAAAACCAACTGGTGTATCAATTCCAGTAACACACTTCCAATCATACTTAACGGTTGGTTTAACGGTTAGACTTTGATTATCAAAATACGCAATGGCTTTATTGGGTGGTTGTACGACATATGCCATATTACCAATTGGATTATTAATATCAATAGCTTCAGAAACATATGTCGTGTTCATATTAGAATCAATAATACCAACAACCGCTCCATTAATTCGGTCTTGACAACAATCCACACGATTATAAATCACCACTTTAGTAATGGGATAGTCGTTACCTAAATCAATCTGGACCCACGCTTGATCCTGACCAGTACTATGAACAAAATTGTTAGGATTTCCATCCACTAAATTACTTGGTGGGAACTGCCGCTCATCGTAGACGCTACTTTGTGTCACTGTCTTATTAAGTGCAATATTAGTCTGACCATCTGTTGAGAAGACCTGAACCTCTGCCAGATTTAGAGGTCCGACCACTGGAAGTTCAATCTTAAGATAACGACCTGTTCCTGGTGGCGCTACTCCTGCGGCTGAGGGAGCCTCACCTGTGTAATAGTATGCCATATCATTAACAAAAGTAGGTGTCTTGGTAGTATCATCTTTCAACCAACAATGTTTGTTATTTTGGACCACAAATCCCTTACAATTCTGTGTCTGATCACATGCACTCTTACATGTGTTAATATCACCATCCATTTCCTTAATGTCACCTTGTGATGCATAATTAGTCTTCGGTAGTATCTTGTAAACACGAGCTGGCCCTGGTGCTGGTGCAGTGATAGCTGTTTTCTTAGGTAATCTAGTACAATCACGATTAGTTTTATCAATAGTATTGGCTTGTGTACAATCCGCATCACTTAAGCATCGCTGGTCTCCAACACGGCAATAATCGTCCGCACCAGCACATTCATCACTGGCCACACATTTAGCCCATTTCTTAATGGTACCCTTAACCGCAGGTTGAACTGTATTACACCAATGAGCTGGGTTTTCATAACCAGGACTACCGTAAATAGAATTGTGCATCTCTCCACAGACCAGTGGCTTCACTGGAACTGGAGGACTCTGAAGATTCACCGCACACCCACCAGGGATACAACCATGTGCATCAGCTGACATACATTGGACATCACCACTTTCATTCAAACTAACAGGATAATCAAAACCTGGAGCACAGACCCAGTTATATTTAATCAATGGTTCAACAGTCAGACTCTGGTTGGCAAAATAAGCTATTTCCTTATTGGGTGGTTGAATAACATAAGCCGAATTACCAATTTCATTATTGAAGTTAATAGCCTCTGAGATAAAGGTTGGATTGTTATTTGAATCAATCACTGATACAAAGACACCATTGATTCTATTTTGGGAACCATCGACACGGTTATAAACAACAATCTTGGTAATAGGATAATCAGCTCCTAAATCAATCTGCATCCATCCCTTATCAGCACCACTGGTATGAGCAAAATTAGACAAGTTTCCATCCACTAGATTACTGGCTGGGAACCTAGTAGCATCATAGAAACTGGATTGTTTGACTGGTTTATTGAGTGCCAAATTGGTCTCACCATCGGTCGAAAAGACTTGGACTTCCGCTGGATGAAGAGGCCCGATAGCTTGTAATTCGATTTGAATATAACGACCAGTACCTGGAGCCAATGCTGGAATCTTAGCAGCAGCAGATGGTGCGGTTCCAGTATAATAATATGTCAAGTCTTTATTATAACTTGGTGTTTTGGCAAGGGCATTCTTTAACCAACAATGATTACGGGTGTCCCATCTGATGAAACCTCGGCAACTAGGTATCTTATCACATTCCTTTTGACACGTTGCCACATCACCATCAATATCTTTAATATCTCCTTCCCCTGCATAATCAGTGGCTTCTAATTTCTGATAAGTCTGCGGCTGAATAGGTGGTGGAACGGCTCCTTTATAATAAAAGGTCACTTGATCATTGGGTGCTCGCGTATTACTCTTCTGGTCTTTGAGCCAACAATCATTGCCAACACGAGCAAAACCAAGACACTCCTCACTCGTATCGCATTCAGTCTGGCATTGCTCTAATGTCCCATTGACATTTTTAGTATATCCTGGTAAGTAATCCATCTTCTCTATGATACCATAGGTGGTTGGAGGTGGTTTTTCACCTTTGTAGTAAAATGTCACTGGATCACTTGGAGTTCGGGTACCACTGGTCTTATCTTTAAGCCAACAAGTATTGTCAACACGAGCAAAACCAAGACATGCTTCGTTAGCATTGCACTCGGCTTTACATTGATCTACGGTCCCAGCCACACTCTTAAAAGCGCCTGGTAAATAATCAGTTTTCTCTAAAATACCATATGGGGTGGCGGCCAGTCCATAACACCCTTTCTTATGTTCCAGATCAGGTAAGGTGGCCCACAGTTTAGAATCAGTGATTAAACTACTCTTAGTTGCCTTCCTTCTGTTATCATCCCACCATATTGCTGTGGTACAGCCAGCATCGTTCCAAATCTTTTGATAACATTCATCGCTCAGATTGGTTGCGGTCTCGGGTACCTTATCAAAATTAGCTTGGGTACAGGTCTGACCTGTAGGGACAGGTACTAGGTCTTGATTCACAAAATAACTAATTGCCTTATTTGGTGGTTGCAATACATAAGCGGTGTTACCAATTCCATTGTTAAAATTAATGGCATCAGAAACGTATGTCTGGTTATAATTAGAATCAGTCACCGAAACAAATGCCCCGTGAATTCTGTCCTGACAACAATCCACACGGTTATAAACCACTATCTTAGTAATCGGATAATCCTCTCCTAAATCAATCTTCATCCAGGCTGGATCCTTATCATTGGTATGAGCAAAATTAGCCAGATTGCCATCCACCAAATTACTAGCAGGATAATTCACCGCATCTAAGACACTACTTTGCGTAACTAGTTTATTACGTGCCAAATCAGTCTTACCATCGGTTGAAAAGACTTGTATCTCTGCTAGGTTTAGAACACCGACAACAGGGAGCTTAATTTGAATATAACGACCAGTACCTGGTGCTTTAGCTGCAATAATGCCGTAGCAACCTTTCTTATGTGTTTCATCTGATAAGGTAGCCCACAGTTTAGAATCTCTGACTAAGGATTCCTTAGTTTGAGTCTTGAGCCATTCTACTGAATTAGTGGTTGGTGGTTCAGTGGTACAACCAGAATCCGCCCATATTTTCTTATAACACTCCATTGTCAGATTTGTTGCTGTTTCTGGAACCTGGTCAAGATTGGCAACCGTACAGGTTGGGCCTGTGGGTTTGGGAATCGTTTTGGGCACTCTGGTACAGTCACGAGTGGTATTATCAATAGTATTAGCTTGAGTGCAATCAGCATCACTCAAACAACGCTGGTCACCTTGACGACAATAATCATCAACACCTTCACATTCATCACTGGCCACACATTTACCCCACTTCTTAACCACTCCTTTAACACCAGGTTTAACGGTATTACACCAACTAGTAGGATTATCATATCCATTGTTACCCCACTCAATTTTATGCATTTCTCCACACACTAATGGTTTAATGGTTCGCGGAGGCACCTGGATATTCTGTTGACATCCAGGAAGGCAATCATGAGCGTTAGATGACATACACTGGACGTCACCTGTTTCGTTCATACTAACTGGACTATCCAATCCTGAAACACATTTCCAGTTATATTTAAACGGTAACTTAGGAGCCATGTCTTGATATGCGAAATATTTAATAGTCTTGGTAGGAGGTTCAATGACATAGGCAGCATTACCTGTCTCATTAGCATAATTGATTTTATCAGACATAAAGGTTAACTTCTGATTACTCGCAAAAATAGACACAACCGCTCCATTGATTTTATCCTGGCAACAATCCACACGGTTATAAACAACGATCTGGGTAATAGGATAATCGGCTCCTAAATCAATCTGCATCCACCCTTGATCCTTACCACTAGTATGAGCAAAATTAGATAGATTACCGTCCACTAAGAATTTACTGGGGAACTTGTCTTGATCCAAGAAACTACTCTGTGTCACTGGTTTATTGAGTGCCAAATTTATCTTTTCATCAGTTGAAAAGACACGCACCTCTGCAGGATGTAGAGGACCTATCTCAGATAGTGAGATTTGAATATAACGACCTGTACCTGGGGCAATCGCTGCTTCTGAAGGAGCCTCACCAGTGTAATAATATGTCAGCTCAGGGGCATAAGTTGGAGTCTTGGTAGTAGTATCCTTTAACCAACAATGTGTATTCGCTTTACTAACAAAACCCTTACAATTAGGCGTCTGATCACACTCTTTTTGACATGCTACAACATCACCATCCAGATCCTTAAGAGTACCTTGATCGACATAATCAGTGCTTTCTAATTTCTTATAAACACGTGGTTCAATGGCTGCGGTTGATGGAGCAGTTCCAGTATAATAATAAGTTTGAACAGGGTCAAATTTAGGAGTCTTTGCTTGATTATTCTTCAACCAGCAATGAGTATTCCCTCTAATAGTAAAACCTTGACACTCTGGTGTCTTATCACATTCTTTCTGACATATGTTGACATCACCATCAATATCTTTGATGTCACCTTGCCCTGGATAATCAGTACCATCTAATTTCTGATACTGTCTCGGCTTAACTGCTGCGTCTGATGGAGCGGTACCTGTGTAATAATACGTTAACTCTGGATCATATGATGGCTTCTGTGTGGTATCATCCTTCAACCAACAATGGCTGTTGGCTTTACTGACAAATCCCTTACATCTAAGTGTCCTATCACACTCTGTTTGACACACAGTGACATCACCATCGAGCTCCTTAAGATCACCTTGACCACTATAATTTGTAGCATCTAATTTCTGATAAACACGCGGTTTAGTGGCTGCATTTGAAAGAGAGTTTCCTGTGTAATAATATGTCAAAGAAGGATCATAATTTGGAACCGTTGTAGTATCATCCTTCAACCGACAACGTGTATTCGCTTGACTGACAAACCCTTTACATTTAGGAGTTTTATCACACTCTTTCTGACAGGCCGCAACATCACCCTCGATTTCCTTAATATCACCTTGACCCTCATAACCTGTGCTCTCAAATTTCTGATACACACGTGCTTCTACTGCTGCTGCTGAAGGAGCAGTTCCTGTGTAGTAATATGTCAAATCTGGTGAATAATTTGGAACCTTAACCGTATTATCCTTTAACCAACAGTGTGTGTTGCCTTTAATCATAAAACCTGTGCATTTGTCAGTCTTATCACACTCCTTTTGACAAGTGTCCAAATCACCGTCAAGGTCCTTAAGATCACCTTGGCCTTCATAATCGGTTTTCTCTAATTTCTGATAAACACGTGCTGGTACTACGACTACTTCAGGTTTGGATTCTTGTGCTCCATAACAACCTATCTTGTGCTGTTCATCTGGTAAAGTAGCCCACAGTTTAGAATCTTGGATTAAAGTACTCTTAGTTTGATTTTTAGACCAATCACTGATCATAGGTTTAGTAGTACAACCAGAATCTTTCCATATTTTAGCATAACATTCATCACTCAAATTGGTCGCATCCTCTGGCACTTTATCAAAATTAGCCATTGTACATTGAAGACCTGTCAGGGTTCCTGTAGGGGTTCCAACAGGGGTTGTTTCTGCTTTAATAATTGGTTCTTCTGTTCCATAACAACCTTTCATATGGTTTACATCCTTTAAAGTAGACCATAATTTGGAATCCTGAATTAAGGCACTCTTGGTTTGTTTTTTTGACCAATCACTAATCATTGGTTTGGTAGTACAACCAACATCCTTCCATATCTTAGCATAACATTCATCACTCAGATTCGTTGCCATATCTGGTACTTTATCAAAGTTGGATAAAGTACACTGTGCACCAGTCGGTACACCTGTCGGCTCAGGTGCTGGTGTAGGTGCGATTGGTGCTATTGTTGCTGTGGTTGATGTCGGTTTAGGTGCGATAGTTGAGGTTGCGATTGGTGCTATTGTTGCTGTGGTTGATGTCGGTTTAGGTGCGATGGTTGTGGTTGCGATTGGTGCGATTGTTGCTGTGGTTGATGTCGGTTTAGGTGCGATGGTTGCGGTTGCGATTGGTGCTATTGTTGCTGTGGTTGATGTCGGTTTAGGTGCGATGGTTGTGGTTGCGATTGGTGCGATTGATGTGGTTGATGTCGGTTTAGGTGCGATTGTTGTTGTGGTTGTTATGGTTGATGTCGGTTTAGGTGCGATGGTTGTGGTTGGTGTTAGTGTCGGTTTAGGTGCGATAGTTGTTGGTGTTAGTGTTGTTTTAGGTGCGATAGTTGTGGTTGGTGTTAGTGTTGGTTTAGGTGTGATGGTTGCAGTTGGTGTTAGTTTAGGTGCGATAGTTGTGGTTGATGTTAGTGTTGGTTTAGGTGTGATGGTTGCAGTTGGTGTTAGTTTAGGTGCGATAGTTGTGGTTGATGTTAGTGTTGGTTTAGGTGTGATGGTTGCAGTTGGTGTTAGTTTAGGTGCGATAGTTGTGGTTGATGTTAGTGTTGGTTTAGGTGTGATGGTTGTAGTTGGTGTTAGTTTAGGTGCGATTGTTGCAGTTGGTGTTAGTTTAGGTGTGATGGTTGCAGTTGGTGTTAGTTTTGGTGCTATTGTTGGTGTTATTGATTTCGTTTTAAGTGCGATTGTTGGTGTTATTGATTTCGTTTTAAGTGCGATGGTTGGTGTTGATTTGGGTTTGGGAGCTACAGTTAGTGTTTGTTTTGATTTGGGAAATGTAGTTGTGGTGGGTGGTTTAGGTAATATAGTTGTTGGTCTGGGACTTGGTGGTATTAGATTAAACTTAGGCTCATTCATCTCAGTCTCAAACTCAGGTGGCGACGGGATTTGCCTCCGTGGTGTCTTAGAAGCAATGATAATAATGCCAGCATATATGATTATCAATATGCCTGTCAATATATGTTCCATAATAGTTTATATTAAAAACTCATATATTTTTTTAACGGTAATTACGAGGATATCCAGATAATTATAGAAAGTAGATAATTCTATAATTAGGTTTTATATACTATAATGTCCCTTACGGTCCTTATGGTCCTTACGGACCTACTGGAGCTTAATGGAGCTTTAAATTTAATTTCTTTCTTTGATTACTACCCTTTGTTGTTCTCTTGTTAGAGAACGACACCGTTTTAACATCATTATCTAAATCTGGTAAACTTCCATTGGTCTCAATATCAGATAATAATTTCTCGGTTAGTTCATCATTTGTCCCTTTTGTTAAGGATTTCAATAGATCATCAACCCCACTGGGACCATCGATCTCAATTTTCGCTGACTGTTGTGGTTGCTGTTGTGATTGTTGTTGTGGCTGTGGCTGTGGTTGTCTAGGAGTTCTAGGTATCATAATATTATTGTTATACATCGGTTGTTGCTGTTGCTGTTGCTGTTGTTGCTGCTGTGGTTGTTGATGTGGCATTAAACCACTAATCATATTACCTAACATTGGATTACCGAAAAAGTTACCAATCATTGAACTCATTGGAGAATTAGCTTGATTATTATTCATATTCATCTTCTTTAAAGCGGCTTGTTCATACATTTCTTTAATTTGAGGATTATCACGCATGACATCCTCAAAACCTGGCACCTGATCAGATGCCTTACTGAAAAGAGTTTTAGAAAAGTGGAACATCAACGCACTACCAGCAAACATACCAACTAATTTAATTTCAGGTGCGACATGTACCTTTTTCTTATATTTGTGATAAAGCTCTTCAAATACTTCATCATAATCGTTAATATTCTCATAAATTGATTCTGACCAACCCTCAAGTTTTAGATCAAACGGATCATAAACCTTATTTAAGTACTCAATTCCCGTTGAAGCACCCATAATAATCTTTCTCTGCCATTTAATACTTTCTTCACATCCTTTTTCATCATCAAGTCTCTCTCTCTCAGTAACAATGTCTTCTAATTTATCGATCATACTGAATTTTTTACATGGTTTATACCCCTTCTTCTCTAATCTTTCTAGTAGTGTTAACTCCCTCCTTTTGAGAACATTTCTCTGATGTTTTGTTAATTTACGAAATTTTCTCTTCTTAAACATATCATCATCTAGTAAATCATTAGTATCATCGCCATCTGCTCCAAGATTGATCTCACTCACGTCACTTTCAATTGGTTCGTTGTCTCTGCCGTTGTCTCTGCCGTTTTCTCTGCCGTTGTCTCTACCGTTTTCTCTACCGTTGTCTCTACCGTTGTCTCTACCGTTGTCTCTACCGTTTTCTTTAACTTTGTCTCTGCCGTTGTCATCATCGTCGTCTCCTTCGTCATCATCGTCTCCTTCGTCGTCGTCTCCTTCATCGTCGTCGTCGTCGTCGTCGTCGTCGTCTCCTTCGTCGTCTCCTTCGTCGTCTCCTTCGTCGTCGTCTCCTTCGCCGTCGTCGTCTCCTTCGTCGTCGTCTCCTTCGTCGTCGTCGTCTCCTTCGTCGTCGTCATCTATACCAATCCTATTAAAATTTAATGGAACTATCTTTTTCTGTTTAGGGGAATGTGATTGAAATAATTTGGCTCCTTTTTGATCATCAGAATCTATCTCATCATCAGAGATAGCATCAAGTACCTCCTTATTGGCAATCTTATCGATTCCAAAATCAATATTAGATGGGATTGTTATATTTTTAGGACGTACTGGTTGAGTAATCTGTTTCCTTTCCTCTTCTTTTAAAACTAAATCAATCTGACGTTCACTCTTAACATCGTCATTGGGTTCGCCCTTGAGGTCCTTGAGGTCCTTGAGGTCCTTGAGGTCCTTGGGGTCCTTGGGGTCCTTGAGGTCCTTGGTCTTCTTATTAATTGGTTTTTGTTCATCTATATTTAACATTTTGAGACTATTATCAATCATCGTCGTATCAATAACTTCTTTATTAAAATTTATTGATTTACCAACTGGTTTCTTCCCAAAAAAACTTGTCAATGGTGTTGATGTAGGTCTAGGTGTAGGTGTAGGTTCTCTCTTTTCATTAACTAAATTATTAATAATAGTCGATGTTTTCATTTTAGACATATCTGTTTGTGACATTAAAATTTTAAACTATATTTTATAACAAAATTTAATTAATATATATTTAAACGCCTTTTTCAATTAGATTAACTTTATCATCAAAGTAATATTTGATTGCTGACATAAGTATATTATTAGATGAATCAAATTGATTATGATCAACTACATATTTGATATTTGATAAAGTATACTTATGAGCATTGGTTGCTGGTTTACAACCTCTCTTAAGTTGCCGATACTTATTCAAATGATAGGCATTCCTCGTTTGCATTGTTGTTGTGCTCTTTTTAACCGATTTCAAATACTCTTTACCAGTTGGATGAGGAACGATCGGACCGATAGGACCGATAGGACCGATAGGACGTTTAAGTCTCAATACAAACTTCTTGGGAGTGTCGTTCTGTGGGGGTACTGGATCTTGTATAGGGACTCTCTGAGTACTAGTGATTGGTTTGTAACTGTTAAGGAGATACCATGCTCCTTGTAAAAAAGAATCACATAAATCATCTTTTTTCTTAAAACTTTTCAAAAAATCTAACCGCTCCACATTATGTCTTATTAAATGCTGACAATAGACCTTACCATAAAATTTATTGCGTGCATATTGTCCCTTTAGTTTACAATCAACGTATTCACCATCATAGACTGTTAACTTATTTCTTGAATTAATAAACTTCACATCCTGAAGTGTCTGCTCATGTTCTGGTTTTTCAACAATATATCGAATAATAAAATAATTAAGTAAAATCATAGAAAAGTTTTTCATTTTGGGATTCTTTGATGGTTGAGACTCTATAACAATCTCTTGACTCTTGTTAAAATCTATCTTATCAAGAATATTAATCGCTAACCGTGCCAATTCATACAAACTAGTATTTGCTACCGTATAATTTCTCTTTAGGTTTGTCATAGATTCGCTTTTTGAGTGAACCCGACAAACACTGATTTTTTGACCACGTTCATCTAAATAATAATAATGTGCTAATTGACCGCATATTTGACCAATTTTGGTACCAGACTTATACTTAGTCTGGCACTTGGGATCCTTTGGATGTTCGACTGTATCTAGTAAATCAATCACATTCCAATCATGAATCTTGAATTGATTACCCGATAGATTATGTGGAAGATATTCCAAGATACAATAGGCAAGGTTTCGAATACCTATATCAAAACTAGTAATAATTTTACTCATATGGAAATAATTGATATAAACTTAAAGTTCATTTAAGTTTAGATAATTTATATTTTATAGACATCACAATAAAATTCATCGCCTATCTTGTAAACAATGATCTAATGTATATTTGTTCTCTGATAAACCAAGTGTTCTATTTCTAATATTCTCTTCTGCTTGACTCACCTTAATCGGATCAATAGGTATTACTTTCTTTTGCTTACGAACACTGTGGTCGTTCATACCTTTCTGTATTAGGTTCTCAATGTTAGAAGACCGTGACATTTCATCAATATGTAGACGAACTGGTACCATTGGTAACTTGTAAATTTCTACCGTTTGAGCCTGCTTATTGAGATTATGATAGCTTTCATATGATAGTTTGCCACCATATTTTTTAAGAGTTTCTCTTGGAGGTGCTAACATAACCTTAGATTCTGGGGGTAAATTAAAAACAGTCTGATAAATTAGACATAAGATACTGTATTTCTCCCAAAATTCAACGGTATTTTCGCGATCAGAGATATATCTAGCAGTACACTCAGGAGAACAAAAATTACCATAACCATAGAACAAACCGTTAATTGGCTCCTTCTGGTTATCTGGGATGCCCCACGGAGTTCCACTAAAGTGGAAATCACAATTCCAACATGCATATGGGGATTTTTCTGGCCATAAACCGTGATTATCTAGTAATGGTAAGAGTAAATTTCTAGTATCTCTATAGGCGTCACAAATCTCGTCATTTTTTGAATTATTGTAAGACTTCATATCATCAAATAGTTTAATTGGTACATTGGCTGGTAAAATAGGGATCACAATATTCTGATACAGATTAGGAACATTTGGGAAATTTTCTGCAACTTGAACATTATGTAAGAGTGGTAACTCCAGTTTATTTAATAGACTAGAGTAATCTTCTATTGTCTCTGTATTAGTGAAACTATGTTCCAATAATTGCTGTCCATAACCGCTAATCTGAGTCTCATTAATAAAATCCTTCTGGATTTTATCCAAATCAGATGATTTGATTTTTAATTGAACAATATAACTCTTTGTATAAATCGTTTCATTAAATTGCTTAGACTGATCTACCGTTTTCAATCTCTCATTTTTTTTCTTACGTCCTCTCTTTTTAGGAATAATTATTGTATCACATGATACAGTTGTTTCTAGTCTAGGGTCTTCTATCTGCGGTTGTAGTTGTTGTGGTTGTGGCAGTTGTGGTTGTTGCAGTTGTGGTTGTGGCTGATGCAGTTGTGGCAGTTGTGGTTGTTGCAGTTGTGGTTGTGGCTGATGCAGTTGTAGCAGTTGTGGTTGCTGTTGTGGTTGTGGTTGTAGCAGTTGTGGTTGTAGCAGTTGTGGTTGGTGGGGGTGTGGTTGCTGTTGTGGTTGTTGTAGCAGTTGTGGTTGCTGTTGTGGTTGTTGTAGCAGTTGTGGTTGTTGTAGCAGTTGTGGTTGTTGTAGCAGTTGTGGTTGTTGTAGCAGTTGTGGTTGGTGGGGGTGTTGTTGCTGCTGGGGGTGTTGTAGGAGTTCTTGATTCTTCCTCGGTCTTCCTCTCTTACTCTTGTGTTTATCAGAATCTTGATAAATTATTTTAGTATTTTCGTCCAAATCGTTGTGATTTACAATTCTTAAACATATATTTGACATAATACTTGTCTATTATGATTAATGTTAGTCATAACTATTTATGTAATTACGTATCAATCATATTCAATTAAAAAATTGAAACCGATTACTACATTGATATTATGAATAATAATTATTATTATTATTCACATGGATATTGACCAAGACATTGTAGAAGACCTCTTATCTAATTCTCCACAAATCTCTCCAGAACCAGACCAATTAAAACTGATCATTGTTACTTGTAAAACATACCTTAATTGTAACATTAATCTGGAACTATTAGCTAAAAAATTAGTCTTAGATGATCAAATTATTGGGAAAAAATTACTTGGAATCATAGAAGAAGGACAGATTAAAAGTAAGACAAAGAAGGCAATGAAAACAAGCAGAAGAACCACTAGAAAGGACTTTTCTAATCAATGCACAATCATTGTTAAACCGCTTACAAGTGACAAGAAACTTAATTTAAAAATTTTTGGAAACGGTAAAATTGTTATTACAGGTGGGTTATCTAAAGATGAAGGAAAGATTGTAGTCAATATTCTCAAACAAAAAGTTAAAGACCTAGAAGACAGTTATACCATTAAACCAAATTCAAAATTTAGCGATTATTTTGATAGTTCTTCAGCATATTTAAAATTTATTGCTAAAAATTATTTAGTTTTTCTCAAGATATTCTCATTATATGGAATAAACATTGATTTAAGGCTTGATTTAATACTTAATAAGAAATTTATAGAAAAATATACTAACCTAGATCAAGACTTAGACTTAGACCAATGTGACCCGATTCAAAAAGGCTTTTTACAATACAATGATCCGCTTGATATTGATAAGTATCTACGAATGGTCCAAATTTTCAATATTATTCACTTATATTTTCCCAATCAAATCTTGCTTGAAAAATTAGACAAACCAGACAATAATCTTCATACTATTATGAAGAACCTATATGAGTCTAAAACTGAGATTTTACCGCTCACATTTGATAAGGATTTATTTGATAAAGAAATTAATGTCAGTATTGAAAATTATAATACAATGTTTAATGCTGGTTTCCAAAATAATCGTGAAATTTTTACGCAAATACTTAATGATAAGTATAAGTCCCAAGGACTCATCTCATCCGCAAAATTTGAACCCAGTAACTATCAAGGCATCAATGTCAAGTACATTAGTCGGGTTTTATGTAAGAGTAATTGTAAATCAATGGGTAAGAAAAAAAACCATCACTGTTTATGTAAAGAAGTATCTTTTCTAATTTTTCAAGAAGGTAATGTTATTATTACTGGAGGACGCTTCTGGGAACAACTATTAGATGGATACCGAGTCATCACTGATATTATGAAAAATGAATACTCTTCTATTGTTGTAGAGAAAAATATTACGAGTACTGATGATGATAATCCACCTTATATTATCAAAACTTTACCAACAGGGAAAAAAATAGTGTATCTCAATAAAAGGATGCAGATCAATAATAATCCTAGAAACGTCTTCTTACTAAAAAAACTAAATCTACTCAATCATTATTATTTATCTAATGAATAATTATATACAGAATGTCAGATACCAGACTAACACGAAATTTTACAAAATCTAACTTTGTTATCAAAAAACTACTAGGTTCAGGTAGTTTTGGAAGTGTATCTAGTGCTTATGATAAGAAAAAAAATCAAACCGTTGTAATTAAGAAGATCCTTAAAGCAATGAATACAGATAAAATGAAAAAGAAACAAGAAAAAATAATTTTATCTGAAGTTGGGATACTAAGTCAGTTAGCAGAAGTATGTAATCAGGATATTCTATGTTATCTTGATTTTATGGAAGATAATGAGTATTTTTATATCTTCACAGAATATTTAGGTCAATATATCCCCCTTAGTCACTTCATTCAAAAGACACCAACTATTAGTAATATGAATAGTAGAAAAATCATGACTAATCTGGCTCAAGGCCTTAAATTAATACATGTTAATGGTGTTGCACACCGTGATATTAAACCAGATAATATTATGATTGATCCAACTAATATGAATATTAAATATATCGATTTTGGATTAGCATGCCGTATGGAATCATGTTATAGCTCTATGGCTGGCGGTACGGCATATTATATGGCTCCTGAGCTAATATTAGATCAACTTCCAGAGACACTAAAACAATGGTTTAAGGTAGACTATTGGGCACTAGGAGCAACCCTTATGGAAGTACTGTTACATCACATCTTCATTGAACGTTACATTGAGTATTATTTGAAGAAGAAAACGACCACTATTGCGTCTTTAACACTATCTATGAGACAGATAGTCAAAGCAGACATGACATCAGATCAATTAAGTGATTTATTGAATGTAGATGGGATAAGTCCCGTTTTGATTCAATTTGCTAAGAGTTACATTTTTCCACTATTAAAAATAAAACCAATGGAACGCATGCTAGTTTATTATAAAAAGAGTACAAACGCACATCACATTTCAAATGAACTAATTCACCCAGTTGTAAATATAAAAAGAGGTTGATTTTGTTTATTTACTATTAAAATTTTATACATAAGAGTATAACTTATGTATAAACTACTATTTACTGAATTAAAAGTAAGAGACCCTCTCATTTTAGTTATCACTCTAGTTTGCTTTTGTAGTTGTTGTGTATTGTATATAACATATAAATACCGTTGCCGATACCGTATCGAAACCATTTATCAGCCCGTGACAATTGAGCATCATATCTACCGTATCCCTATTGAGGATCGAACTGACCTTGCGATCGAAGACAAGCATAATGTTCATAATATGTGCTTGAAAAGAAATGCACTCAATGTGATTCAAAATTTATCCACTTCTGATCAGAAGATCTACACAATTGAGTCTGCTTTTAATTGTATCCGAGAATTAATTGAATTTAGCCCCGATCCAAACTTAGAGAAACTAGAAAATGCCGAAAATACCTTAGTATCAATCGAGGAAATTAATGCCAGTTATCATAACGGAGAAATCACTGAGAAAGAACTAATAAGACTAATATGGGAACGCATCAATCATCCACTAAATATTAATCAACAAGAACAATTAAAAATTAATTTGATCGAACAATTAGCAGATTGCCAAAACAACAGCGGTTCCGATTCTGTAGGACTTCATTGTTGTGAAGGACGTATTATGCGCTTGCTTCAGACTCTTGAGTGTTGTGATAGCCAAGATATTGTCAATTTACGACCAATGTGGGCATATAAAGAAGAAATTGCTAATAAATTAATACGGTACCGTCAAAAGCTTTTGGATAAGAGCCCCCCTCAATACACCGAATTAGAACAAAAGTTAGATTTGACAAATAACGAACGGTGTCTATTAGAGGCATTTAATAAATGCCTCATTAAGAATCTTAATAAAAGATTTAAAATTGACTATCTCTCACAAGGATTACTATCCTCAAACGAATTAAAGGACATCACACAACCATACTATGATAGTCTAATGAATGACTGACATGGAAATGAAATGAATGAATTTAAAATAAAAAATGATTTATCTTTCAATCTTATATAAGATTGAAAAAAAATGGTTAATAAATCTGTACTAGTTATCATATCTAAGGAGACTTATGACCGCGGAGAGTCCCATATATTATACTATATATGGGACTATCTACGGTCTAATAAGGTCAATGATTTCACAATCGGTGGAGATAGGACGTATTTTTTCACACGTCCTCGAACCGTTTCAGAATATACTGAAATTGATCTAGGAATGGGAACACCAATTAAATATAATATTATAAGTATTTCTGAATTCGTTAATAAATTTGACAAATATAAAAATCAATCAATGTGTTTTCTGGATAAAAACTTTCAATATAAAAAATTTGACCCTCATGAGTTAAAAGATAATATGGATGATTATCTGGTCATGGTTGATATTATTGTTTCAAATTGATTGTCATACCACCATTAGATACATGAATTTGCTGAAAAATAGACAGTGATAACTCATTTTTTTTCTTCTTATTTAATAGTTCTTTCTTAGATTTACTTGAATTGATTCTCATATCAGCATAAATCGCGTCATAGTTCGTTTCAATATAATTGACTAAGAGATTCTCTATGACCCACTTAAAGAACTTTAACTGACATGCAGCCGTTTCAAATGCTGTCTTTGATTGATCAATAGGGGATTGATATTCTAACATAATCGGGTCGCCACGACAAAAAGGATCAAACTCTTTTTTCTTACAACCTTTTAATTGTGCACGATACCTACGGTAAACACTGAATACTTCAACCTTATTATTAGGTCTCTTAATAATATAAGAGACATCATTCTTCTTTGAATAATTAGTCACGAACCAATCAAAAACTCTTAATGGAATATTTCTTGTTTTCAAGACAACAATATCTAAAAATAACCTAAAATTAGCTTCTTTGGAGTAGAAATCCAATAATGGACGCATAACTCTTTGTTCTCGACTTTCAATATGATGTATCATTTAAATATTTAACTTAAATAATCTCTAAGTTAAATAAATATATTTAAAATTACATATAAACGTACGTTTAAAAATCTTTATTAGGTATCACTCTGGTTTACCATAGTACTTAGAATCAATATAAAACTGTCTAAACTAATATCCGAATATGGAAACACTTGACCAATATCTTCTTTATCATATCGTTCAGTTGTTAGACATCGATGATCAAATGACTCTCAAACAGGTATCACGACTATGGTATCACCTCATCGATGAACCGTTCTTAACAACCAATAAAGGACATCTACTAACACTCAAACAAATACTCTCTACAAAACTATATCAAATCTTAAAATATGGTGCCTATAATAACTCATATCATCTAGTCAATTATGCTCTTCATCATGGAGAAGATAACTTTGAGAGAGGGTTGTACGGAGCTTGTCGGGGTGGTCATCTGGGTCTGATCAATTACATGATTGATCAAGGGGTGCACGATTTGAACGTCGGATTATATGGAGTTTGTCGGAACGGTAATCCAGATCTGGTCAAATTTATGATTGATAAAGGAGCAGATGACTGGAATCTAGGATTATATGGTGCTTGTCGAGGAAACCATTTGAATCTAGTTCAAATGATGATTGATAAGGGATCAGCAGACTGGAATGTAGGATTATATGGTGCATGTTATGGTGGTTACTTAGTCTTAACACGATTAATGATCCAATTAGGAGCTGATGACTTTAATCGAGGATTATATTCCAGTTGTCATGGTGGTCATGTGATTCTTGCTCAACTTATGATTGAACATGGGGCTAGCGATTGGAACCGCGGATTATATGGAGCTTGCCGTGGTGGACATTTAGGACTCGCTCACATGATGATTGAGAACGGTGCTACTGATTACGACCTAGGATTATATGGCGCGTGCCGTGGTGGACATCAAGACTTGGCTCAATTGATGATTGATCAGGGAACAAGTGAATATGAACGGGGATTACATGGAGCACAATTTGGGGGTCATGAAGATTTAATGCAATTTATTAGTGATAAAATTAGAAATTCATAAAAATTCATAAAATTCATAATATTTCAAATATTTCAAATATTATAAATTATGATTTTACTTTGGATTTATTTTCTCCTTTGGGAGGGTCACTAGCTCAAAAAACTTTTTTTTTAGTAAGGTTAGTCTCAAAGAGCTTTTTTTGATTGACGAAAAAAAAAATTTCACAAAAACGAAACATGAAAATGAGATTTTTTTTAGGGTACTATTAAATCGACCCCTCACGCAATTTAATAGTGAAAAAACTATTTCGAAAAAATCGTGATTTTAAAATTATGAAAAAAAATTCAAATAAAAAAAATTTTAAAAAAAAAAATTTTCCAATCCGAAAAATCGAAAATAATCATTATTTCTGATTTTTAAAATCAAGATTTTTCGTACACCATCCACTGGGTCATTTATAAAAATCCTAAAATAATGAAGTTTTAATGATCACTAGCTCCCTTTGGGGAGGCTCCCTTTTAAATTTTTATTGCTTTGATTTAGGCAAAGCAAAATGTTTTTTGGGAAATTTTTATGATCAAAAAACGTAGTGACTTTTTTAATTTTTTGCGTTATGATTTTTACGTCATGGTAATATATGATTGCCCCGAGAATTTTATGATGTTTATGATCCTTTGCTCTGAATCGGAACATTTCAAAAACATTAATGTTGTGATGTTATGATTATTTTAGGTGTTCCTAACATATCTCGATTGTTAAGCTCATTTTTGATTTATGATTTTTAGCTGTTCACAAAAACATTTAACAATTTTTTATGAGCACGTAAACATTTGTTATGATTTTTTGATTTAACAAAACTTGTAAATAACGACGTAAAAATTTAACAATTTTGTTAAGGTGAAATTGTTAAATGCTTGTAAAATTGTTAAATTCTATGATCCAATTGTTAAAAATTGTTAAAAAAAATCGGATTTAACAATTTGTGGGGTATGTGTGATCACAAATTTGCTTTGTCAGTACCTACGATTGCCCCAAAATTGGGGCAAATTGGGGCGATCGTCAGAAATCGCGTTTTTCATGCTCTGATATGATTTAGTACTCTTGGTTTTTGCTTTGTTAAAAATGTAGGTTTTACGATTTCCTGTGAACACCTAAAATGACAAAAATAAAATGGAAAATTTGTTTTTAATCATAGTGTGATATGAGAGAAACACCAAACGGTCAATATCAATGTTTTAACAAAGAAAACATGCGGTTATTTATAAGTCTCTTCTAAACGAAAGATGGTTGTATTAGGTCCTCTTGTGGATGACGAATGTGATGTAATGGTCCGTTATATTCTTCTTGTATACTCTTAAAACTATCGTTACATAGTTCAACTAATTTAGTATACTGTTCAAGAATACTATACTGTTCATAACTATTAGACAAAAGAGCACTTTGAAACATGTCAATGGTTGATAAATAGATGTTTAATATATCTGCATATAACAATGCTAGGGTTTTCCTCTGATAGTGTTGATAAACATGACGTCTCCATATTACTTCCGTAATTTCACCCAACATAAACCTAATCTGTAATTCTTGTAAAGCTTCACGAGTATCACTTTCAAGATCCGTTTCATTATATTTTTTCCTTTTAACTAGACGTATTGCATTGCTATCATGCCAAATACATTGAATAATTACCTGGTCCATTTGACTAATATCAATATTATCAATAGATACCCGATCATAATAGAGTGAAAAACCGCGACCATTTCCATCGTTATCATTTTCACATGCATTCGGTTCCTTAACACTAACATTTTCTCTCACTGGGACATTTTGTGAGTACCGTTGTAAGTTAAGATAATGTCCATTAGTACTGATCTGTATAACTTTTCCACTCACCCAATCAAAATGAGTCTGACAGTTGGTACAATACATATGATTACACCCTTGTGTTCGATAAATCATTGTACAACACCTAGGGCATTGTTTACTATCAGTCATGAGTAGTGAAATTGATTGAATATCTTCTATTTTACAAACATGATTGGTGTTTTTTTTTTCACGACATTTAGTACATATGTTTGTTTTACAAACACCACAAATGCCGTTATTGACGAATCCACGGCAGTCTTGACAAGGGCATGGAAACACGATGGTAGTTGATTTTACGGATGAGATTTTAGGCCGTTCAGGGGTACTCATATGAATGCCAAAACGTAGGTTCTTTTTCTGTTCACGGACTTCTTTCTCCCAGTCAACTAATGGCTGTACATACTTCAATGTTTCTTTCTGTTCAACCATCAATTCTTCAATTATTTTGGGCTTAATAATCTTCTCCATAAAACTTTTACCCATCACATCATTGATAAGACTGTTTTTAAACTTCATATGACAAGACATGCACTCACCCTTTGCGAATCTCTTCTGGCACCCAAGACAAAATAGGTTACTACAATTAGGACATACAAGATGCTTACCCTTGATTTGATCACAACAGATAGTACACTCCATAGTATATTGAAGGTATCAATCAATCCTAGAAATCATATCAATTTTTCTATCTAGAAAAATTGATTCTTTTTTTATTCAAGCATTGAATATAATATTAGCAACATAATGGATGTATCAAATCCTATCAAGAAAATAGTCATTACCTTGAAAAAGAAGAACCATATCACATTATATGATTATCAAATATCCCATAAAGAGAAAATAGACACTATACTCGATCATAGCCCGTTTGCATTTGATTTCTCAATGCTTGGAACTGGTAAAACATATACTACAAGCGCTATCTATAATGAGAATCGCTATAATCGGTTTAAGTATATGATTGTTATTTCACCTGTTTCGGTTAAAAACAAGTGGAATACAATGGAAACAGGATACGGGATACACGCTCATAAAATGATCAGTTACTGTGAACTTAGAAGCATTAAGTTTAAGCAACCCAAACATGGTTTGTTGTATCGTAAAGATTATACCAAAACAATTACTGATGATAATGGAAACACACGAGATATTGAAAAAGTTGACTACCACTGTACAAAAGAGTATCTCGACTTGGTCAATGAGGGGGTCTTATTAGTTATTGATGAAATACAAAATATTAAAAATACTAGTAACCAACTTGATTCTTGTTGCGAGTTAATTCGTCCAATTGTTGATGGATTTAAAACAAATAAGGAAACTGCTAAATCACGGGTTATCTTATTAAGCGGTAGTCCAATTGATAAGAAAGTACAAATTGTCCATTTTTATCAGCTTCTTAATATTATGAAGAGTGATAAACTTGCTGTATATAATCCTCAAACATATCAAATAATGTGGAGAGGAATGCAAGAAATAGAAGACTACTGTAGCTATAATTTCGGATATGAGAACATCCGCCAAATCAGATATACATTTGAAGGTAATCTTAGATATTCTACAGGGAAAACACTTAATGAGTATTGTTATCAATTGTTCACTGATGTCATCATAAAACATTGCAGTAATTCGATGAATCCTATCAATATTCCAATCAATATCATCAAACGAAATGCATATTATCAGTTACATAAACAACAAGATATAGATTTACTCAACAAAGGTATTGATTTACTTAGTAAATCGTCTGGGTTTAATGAATCTAATGGAACTGTTAATTATGGAAACAACGGTATTGATAGTCTACGTGGTATTACACGAGCATTAATTATGATCGAGACAGCCAAAATTAGTTTGTTCACTAGAATAGTCCGTACCACATTGGAAACTAATACAAATAAGAAAGTCACAGTCTGTGTCAATTATACTGACACGATTAATGACTTGTTTAAGTTACTCGCTGAATTTAACCCGTTAAGGTTAGATGGAAGTATGCCACATCATAAGCGTGGTCAAGTATTAGAAAAATTTCAAGAACCCAATAATAAATACCGATTACTGATTGGGAATTTAAGTGTATGTAGTACAGGTATCGATTTAGATGATCAAGACGGTCAATTCCCGCGGTTATGTCTTGTAAGCCCCAACTACTCAACGATTACCCTGTATCAGTTAAGTCACCGATTTCACCGAATTAATACTAAATCAAGTGCTACAATCCATTTTGTCTTATGTCAGGAACGGGCAGAGATCAGCATCTTAAATGCTCTGGCCAAGAAAAGTAATGTTATGAAAGAAATCACTACTAACCAGGTAGAACACGGTGTTATTTTCCCAGGTGACTATGAAAGATGGGATGAATAAACATAATAGTATGAGTGTGTAAACGGTTTCAAATATGACTTACTATAGTTTCTCATAGAATTCATAAAATTTTAAAAAATAAAATATTATAAATTATGATTTTACTTTGGATTTATTTTCTCCTTTGGGAGGGTCACTAGCTCAAAAAACTTTTTTTTTAGTAAGGTTAGTCTCAAAGAGCTTTT
>Ga0209492_1000128_pt1 | contig 23587 bp, 20 predicted proteins | sample PPLLak12cMay2015_FD_187253 | JGI IMG/M metagenome (GOLD analysis project Ga0209492, IMG submission 187253) | Freshwater sediment microbial communities from Prairie Pothole Lake near Jamestown, North Dakota, USA - PPLs Lake P7 Core (1) Depth... | ecosystem: Environmental > Aquatic > Freshwater >... | reverse complement strand
ATCTGGTTCTAGTGGTTCAAGTGGAAGCTCAGGAACTAGAGGAACAAGTGGGAGTTCTGGAACAAGTGGGAGTTCTGGTTCAAGTGGTTCAAGTGGTTCTAGCGGAACATCTGGAACAAGGGGAACTTCTGGTTCTAGTGGAACAAGTGGTTCATCAGGTAGTTCAGGATCAAGTGGAACTTCAGCGGTTGGAGTTACTTCTGGAACAAGTGGTAGTAGTGGGAGTTCAGGAACATCTGGGTCAAGTGGTTCATCTGGAAGTAGTGGAACATCTGGATCTTCTGGTAGTTCAGGAACATCTGGAACAAGGGGAACTTCTGGTTCTAGTGGATCATCTGGAACAAGTGGTAGTTCAGGATCATCTGGAACAAGTGGAACTAGAGGAACAAGTGGTAGCTCAGGATCAAGTGGAACTAGCGGAACATCTGGATCTGCAGGAACAAGTGCTATTGGTCAAGTTTACTCTGTTTATTATGAAGTTGGAGTTGGTGGAATTGCAGCAGGAACAGCAATAACAATTCCAAGTGCTTTAACATATACTTTAAAAGCAGCAAATGTTCAAAAACTATTTGTATTTAGAGATGGATGGCTCCAAAATCTAGATAGTTCATCTATAGCAAATGACCATGATTACTGGGAGACTAGCACATCTACTGTTGATTTCACCTATGATTTGCCTGAAGGAACTATAATATTATTTAATATAAATCCTTAATTAGGAGAACATAATGGCAACTTACACAAGCACTGGCGCGGGAGACTGGAATAATGCCGCAACCTGGGGCGGGGGTGGCTGGCCGAATACCGCTGGTGATATAGTTAATATTGGTCATGATGTTAAATACAATGTTAATGATGATGTTAATGCTATGGGTTTAATTACAATTAGTGCTGGTAAATTGTATTGGGATAATGATGCTGGAACTCTAAGAACTCTTAGAATGGGAGCAAATATTGTTATAGCAGGTGGAGAACTTGAATTAAGACCCGGAGCATTTCTTAGATTGGCTGGTGATTATAGAATTCAAATGAATAACACAGCTAGTAGTGCCCTTGATGCTGAAGGAACAACTGCAAATGCAGAAGAAGCAATTACAGTACAGACTGAAATAGGTGATGGTTATTTACAAGTAGCTGATGCTTCAAAATTTGCTGAAGGTGATTGGATATCAGTATTTGATGATACAAATCATGCTTGGAATAATAGAGATGATGAAGGATTTATAGTTCAATCAATTGATTCAACTGCAAGCCCAGAACGAATATATTTTAGAAGAAGAATATCAAGACAATTTACTCTACAAAATGATGTTGAAATAGGAAGTAATGCCTTTTATTGTACAGGAGATGTAAGAGCTTGGTATGATGGTCTTAAATTTGTAATCGATTCAGAAGTATTCACAGTAGCTTCTATTGATAAAATCAACTATATTATTTACACAGATGAAAATGCTTCTGATGATCATGTATCTTCTACTGTTGGTTATGAAACAGGGGCTGAAAAAGTTCATGCTACTGATAATGTAGTTCATAAGTTAGCAACAACTGTAATTGCAGCTTCTAGTGGAAATACTTATTTTGATGTAGCTAGTTCAAGTGGGTGGGCTGCTGATGATATTATTGTTATTGAAGGAAATACCTACAATACTGCAGAAGAATTAACTATTGATACAATTAGTGTTGGAGGAGGATCTGGCGGAAGTGATAGAATAAACACAACTGGTGCTTTAACACAAAATCATACAGCAGGAAATTTAGTGGTTAAAATGAATAGAGATGTTATTATTCATGGAAATAGTTCTGACGCAACAGGTAATACGTGTGGAAATATTTATATGCTAGCAGGAACAACTTCCAGAACATTTGTATTAAAAAATGTTGAAATGAGATATTATGGAAATAATGGTTCTGCTTATTATTACGGAGTTATATTAAGAGCTACATCAACTCATAATAAATTAATACAAGGATGTACTTTCAGACATTCTGCAAAAACAGCCGGTAATGGAGCTGTAGGAGTTAACTCTGGATATTATACTGTAATTAGAAATAATGCTTTTTATGATCTATATTATAATGTTTATTCGACAGGTGGTTATTATAACACCATATACAACAATATAGCCATTTCTACAGGAGCACATTATGGTCATTATTTAGATGCACCTGGTTCTGTTATGAATTATAATGTTCAATGTCATGCAGATTACCCATTATATCTTTATACCCACTACGGTTACGGTGCAACTTATTATGGAGAATTTCGATATTTCAATATTAGAAATTCTAGATGTATTCACGGAATTAATAGATATTTAGGAACCCATGCTGCGTTAGCAGAAAATATTAAAATAGAAGGAGCAACATATAATCCATTTTATACTCAGGGAATTTCAACTCCATACGGAGGAATCCTTAGTAATGTAATAACCAATGTTTATGCTACTGCATCTTATGGAAATGCAGGAACCACTGGACAAGATGCAAACCCACATGCTCAAGTATTTTTACTTATAAATGTTGATTTTATTCCACAAAAGAAAGTTATGACTTATTACTTTGGATATGGGGAAACTGATGAATCTGTTACAACTGGTAGACAACCATATTCTTGGAAATTTACTTTACAAAGAAATAATGCAGATACACCTGTTGGTTTTTATGCTGTAATTAATGGAATATTTGGTAGAACAGTTAGAGTTGGAGCTTGGATTAGAAAGAACTCATCATACAATGGAGCTGTAAGACCTTATGTAGAAATTAGAAACCAAACAGGATTTTCACAATTAGCAATAGATGAAATGGCAAATGTAAATGATACATGGGAATATGTATCTACAAGTTATACTTTTACAGATCAACGAAATATTATAATCTATGTTTCAGGTTATGGAAGTGCTGGTAATTTTTGGATTAGTGAACCAATGTTGGATAATGATGGATGTAATTACATACTTGGTAATCAAGAACCAGAATGGAGACGAGGAAATCCATCAGCAACTGGTTTAAGATTAGCAGGAGTGAGGTTATCATAAATGGCTAGAACACTTTTTATTGTACCAGATGGTCAGATAATGAAAATTTACTCAGCAGATAATACATATCTCGGTCAGATTTATGTTGATGCTGCTGGTCAATTAGTTCTAGCTAGTGCATCAGCAGGAGATGTTGTAATCGGTGAAGTTGGAACTTCTGCTGATATAATATTTGAAGAAAGTGCTTCTATTCGTGGTCAAGGTACAAATACAATTACTATTGGTGAATCCGGAGATACAATTAATCTTAATGTTTCTGGTTGTACTTATCAAATTAATTTAGGGTCAAGTGGTTTATTTGTAATGCCAGTTACAGTTGGTCTTCCTGGTGGAGGAACAAAAGGTCAACTAGTATTTAATGATACAGATGATAGAATGTATATTTATGGCGATGCTGGATGGGCATTACAAAGCGGAACCTCAGGAACTAGTGGATCATCTGGTTCTAGTGGGACGTCTGGAACTAGAGGTACATCTGGTTCAAGTGGCTCAAGCGGTACGTCTGGAACTAGAGGAACTAGTGGGAGTTCAGGCTCATCAGGTTCAAGTGGAACTTCTGGTTCTAGTGGTTCTACTGGGAGCTCTGGTACAAGTGGATCTAGTGGAAGCTCTGGTACAAGTGGAAGTTCAGGAAGTTCAGGAACAAGAGGAACATCAGGAAGTAGTGGTTCTAGTGGAACAAGTGGATCATCTGGTTCTAGTGGAACATCTGGTAGTTCAGGATCGAGCGGAACTTCAGGAACATCTGCAGTTGGAGTTACTTCTGGAACTAGTGGATCAAGCGGAAGTTCAGGTTCAAGTGGAACTAGTGGGTCATCTGGTAGTTCTGGAACAAGTGGAACTAGAGGAACTTCTGGAAGTACCGGAACTTCTGGTTCTAGTGGTAGTTCAGGCACATCTGGAACTAGAGGCACATCTTCTAGTGGGACAAGTGGATCATCTGGTTCTAGTGGTAGTTCTGGAACATCTGCAGTTGGAGTTACTTCCGGAACTAGTGGGTCATCTGGAAGTAGTGGTAGTTCAGGAACTTCTGGTTCTAGCGGTAGTTCAGGAACTTCTGGTTCTAGTGGTAGTTCAGGTACATCTGCAGCCCTAAAAACAGCTGGTGATACAACTGCTGGTGCATTAACATACAATGGAACAACAGCTACAAATGGTCAGCTTTACGGCGGAACAACTAACCCCTCAAATACAACCAGATTAAACTATGACGGATATTTTTACGCAACAAGAGTTTATAACGCTGTATATAATGACTATGCAGACTTTAGATTAACCGACCAAGAAACTATCTTTGGTAAATGTTATTATGGAGTTTTGGATAAAGCATTTATTTGTAACGAAAGATTGCAATGTAATGTAATTGGTATTGCTTCTGACACATTTGCTAATGCAGTTGGTGACATTGAAAACGGTGTTCCTATTGCAGTAGCAGGTTGGGTACTTGCGTATGTTGATAAAGTTTATCCTTCAGGAACTCCATTAACTTCAGATGAAAGAGGAAATTTAACAAAAATGAAAAGATGGGAAGTAATTACATATCCAGAAAGAATTGTTGCTATTTATCAATACAAAGAAATTTCTATAACTTGGGGTCCAAATAATGTTCTAGTAGATGGACGTCATTGGGTAAAGGTTAAATAAGAAAACAACTAACTCATTAAGAACAAACTTAAAATATGAAAGGGGAATTGCATGAACGTTTTAATTTCTATTTTCTTATCATTAATTATTTTTTCACTAGAAGCTTGGCAAAGAGGATTAGTTACACTTTCTAAATCAAACATGGTTCCTGATTTTTTTACTTCCTCAACATCAATGTATTTTACTGTGGTTGCTTCAACAATTTTCATTATGGGTTTACTTCTTGATAACACAAATGCAAAAAAATCAATTCTAATTGGAACCGCACTCGCTGTTGGAGGAATTCTTTTAACACCATATACAGTTTATGGATATGGTCTTGTATTTGGAATTGCTGCATCTTTAATGAAACTAATTCCATTTTCATCTCCACTAAAAGTATCAACTGGAAAACATGATGGTTTATTAGTAGCTCCACAAGCATCATCAAAAAACTTTGGTGGAGCATTTTGTATGTTAATTCTTGGAGCAATTATTCTATCATGGGGTCTTCCAACAACATCTGTTTTAATTGCAGTTATATTTGGTATAGCAGGAATTGGTGCTTATTTTCTAATGCCGAATGTTAAGATTGAAGGTTGGAAAATAAGTATCTTTAAAGAATTAGCTGTTGATTGGAAATTTTGGTTAATGATGATTTATTTCTTTATTATGAGTGGAACATTTTATGTAGTTGTTGCTTTATTTATGCCAGCACTAAAAAAAGTAGGTTTTTCAAATGAACAAGCAATCTATTTAATTGGTCTTAGTTATGTTTTAACTGGAATCTTAAGATTCGGATCTGCTTGGTTAGGAGATAAAATTGGTCACTGGATTCTAATGACAATTGGAACTCTTGGAATGATTGCATGTTATTTTCTTCTTTCTTATTCACCGGTTCTTACTGTTTGGTTATTTGCGCCTTTTTCAACAATGCATACAGCAAATTATTGGGCTCAATGCAAACAACTTTGGGGTCCTAAATATATAGCAACCGTTGTTGGAATTGGTTATGTAGCGATGTATATTGGTGCTGGAATTTTATATGGGAAGTGGGCAATATGAAAATCTTTTATAATCTTGAAGATCTAGGAAAACATATAGACAAAATTTATCACAAAAAAATTGGGATATGGTCTATTGGAAACCATGGTGAAATTCACGATGGACATAGAAAATGTTATACAGCTGTAAAAAACCATTCAGATTATATCATTGGATTAATTGCAAACACTTGGATGTTACAAATAGCACAAATATCAAAAGTTCAAAGAGATGTTATTACTCTTCCAATTAATCAAAAAGCAATTGACGAAGCAGCATCAAGATGTGATGTTCTAATGATTTACGATAAAGATTATACATCTTTTAATGATCCAAAACAACTTCGACAACAAGCAGAATATGAACTACCTGATAATCAATTACCTAAATTTATTCAAGAAAGTGATGATATGCTTGATTCGTTAAGAGCAGCCCAAGCGTTTAAAATAATCATGAATCCATTAGTTAACTACAATTATCATTGTGGAAGTTTTAAAGATCCATGGAGATTTTATTACGCAAAATGGCATAATCAAAGATGGTTATTTAGATTATATGATTTAATTGAACCAGCAACAGATGAATATGGACAAAGTATAAGTGATAGTTATCCAGAATCTTTACGAAAAAAAATTAACAAACCATTACTATTAAAAGGAATGAGAACAATACAAGATTTAGAAAATAACGTAAAAGATATTAATGGATTAAAAATTTTATTTTTTGCTTATGATCCGCAAACAAAATATATTTTAGCTAGGTTTCATCATGACGATCTTCAAAATAAATGGTGGAATGTGGGGTTAAAAGATGTCTGATAATTTATTTATACAATTCTATAACATTAGAAATGCTAAACGACATACATGCTATACATTCTCAAATGGTTTTAGTGAAGCTTGGAGTTTATGTAAACAAATCGGTGATTTTTATTGGTCAGATACTCCACAATATTTAGAAAACGGTTATATGGATGAAGAACCAAATGTTCCTCCACCTCCAATTGAAAAAGGAAATGCATATGTTAGTTGTTTCAATGTTATCAATTGTTTTATCGTATATAAATGGGCACTAGAAAAACCAAATGTAAATTTTTTAATTGGTGGTCCTTCTGTACAAAATTTAAGATACAATAAAAAACAAATTCCAAAAAATTTAAAATTCACAACCAAAAGTGTAGAACAATATTTTGGAGTTCCAAACTTTTCACATAAATGGAATTTAGAAATTCCAGACATTCCAGAAAAATGGGATATAATGTTTGGGTATGTTACCGAAAATAAATGTTATAATAACACTTGTATTTTTTGCAGTCATTATAAAACAGATAAAAGAACAAAATTAAACCTAACATATGAATTTAAAGGTTTATTTCCCGGTAGAAATAAAATTATCTTTATTACAACTCCATCTGCAAGCCCAAAATTTCTAAAAGAACAACTACAAAAAATGCCAGAAGGAAATGAATATCTATATTTAATATTTGTACGACCCGATAAAATTATTGGTGATATGATTGAAGATGTACTAATTGAATGGGAAAAAAGAAATAGACAACCAAACATTAGATTAATGATGGGAATAGATTTTTTAAGTAACAAAATGCTAAGTTATATCAAATCAAACCATACAGTAGAAGATTCAATAAAAGTATTAAAAATCTTAGAAAAATATAAGGTTGACTCAATTGTTTCAACGATCTTAGGTTGGCCTGTTCTAGAACAAGAAGATCTTAAAAACATGAAAAATTACTTAAACAACGAACCAGTATTAAAAAGCAAAAATTTACAATGGTTAATGAATGAGCTCCAAGCAAAAGTAAATTGCGACATTCATAATGATCCTTTGTATAAAGGAGAACCTCATTTTATAGGACCTTTCTATATTGGATTTACACCAGAATTAACAAAAGAAAAAGAAATATTAAATGAGGAAGCAAGACAGTTATTTAAATCTAATTTACAAAAAGATTTATATGTAGATAGAAATGGAAAATCAATTAGACAACGATATAACTACTAGGAGTATTTTATAATGAAAGTTGTTAGAACTTGTTCTGATTTAGAAAAAGAATGCACAGGAACAGTTGCTCAAACAGGATTTCTAAGAAAAGAAAAAGATAAATTACATGAAGGACATTCATCTTGTATAAAAGCCTGCAAGGAAAATGCAAACTTATCATTAGTAACTTTTTTTCCGCATGAAGAAATTATTAACTGGTTATATGACCAAACACTTCCAATACCTACAATATGGGATGAAACATATTGCTTAGAATTCTGTGAACAAAATGGGGTTGATATTGTTTTTATTCCTAGTTATACAGAAATTCAAAACACATTCTTTTTAGGAACTTCAAAAGAAAATACAAAAACTCAAGTAAATAATGTAATATCTGCAAAATCATATGATCCTTATGCAGGAAAATTTATGGATTACATTATAGGAATGGAATACTTAAGAAAAACAAAAAATTTGTATCCAAAAGATGTATGTGTATTTTCAGTTAAAGAAGGATACAAAGCATTTATTAGAAAAAATTATTATGAAGTTGATTTATTAATTCCTTGTGTTCTTGTAGACCTTGTTTATAGACCAGACGGACTTCCATATTCATCTTCATTAGATAAATTAAATTCAGAAACAATTTCATTACTATCACAAATTTATAAATTTATATATGAAAAAACATACAATGAAATCAATCAACTAAAAGATTCTACAATCTTGATTGAAGATCTAAATAAAATTATTGATACTAATAAAACAGTTTCTATAGACGCAATTAGAATGTGGAAAGAAGGATTAGTTGAAAAAAATAAACTTATACTCGAATTATCTACATATAGTGAAAACCAAATTGAAACATTAGTTTTTGTAAAGGAACAAATAAATGACCCTAAAGAAATACTTCAATAATCGTAATGTTGTAGAAGCAGCAGAACTATTTTCTGCTGGTTTTTGCAATCTAAATTGTTCATATTGTTACATTCCCAAAAAGAAATTTTTAAAAGAAATCCATAAAAACATAATGAATAAAATTGAAACTGGGCAATATCTTCAAGAACTATATGAACTATTTGGAGATGATCTAAATCATATATCACATTGGGGAACAGAACCAACTTTAACAATTCGAAATTTCAAAAAATTCTACAATGATGCAATCAACAAATTCCCAAAATTAAAAAATATAATGTTATCTTCAAATTTTATGACAACACCAGAAAACTTAATAAATTTCATATGTTTAGATTTACCAAAAACCAGACCATTAGAAATTAAAATACAAGTGTCAATTGATGGTCCTCCTTGGATTACAGACAAAAACAGAGGACCAGGAACAACAGATATAATTATGAAACACGTATTCGAAGTTACAAAACAACTTAGTTTAAATAACAATCTTCATAAAATTCAAATGCATGTTAAACCAACAATAGGTCAAGAAGATATAAAAATATTGTCTGATATACAACAACTAATAAAATATTACAAATTTTTCGATGAATTTCTAACAGATTGGATAGCTCATGATATAAACAAAAATATTATAATACAAAGAGAAGTTGATCCAACTATAGTATTACCCTTTGAATACACAACAGAAGATGGTATAAATTTTTCCAAACTTCTGGAGAATCAGATAATACTAAAACAGAACAAATATAAAAGTATTTCTCAACCAGAATCAAATTACTATCATCGATTTATTAATAAAACACAAGTTTACAAAGAATTGTTTACAAAACAAAAAATGTTTACATGTTCTTCTGGTGATTCAATGATAGGTATTGGAGAAAATACAAGAGAAATACATTCATGTCATAGAACATTTTTCACAAATCATCCAGATTATGAACAAGCTGCCATTGAACATAAATTGGACGATTTGACAATAAAAGGAATAGAACTAAATAGAAATAAACTTTTAATAGAATCTAATACATCTAAATATGATAATAAATTAAATACAATTAAAATGTTATATTCAAGCCGATGTTATAATGATTTTACCAAACATAAATATTCCACAGGTGTAGCAATGGCTTTAGAACTAGCAAATTGTGGACAAATATCTAAAGAATTTACAAATGAAACACTAGCATTTCTTTTAACACTTTTAATTCAAACAACAGATTGTCCAATGGATAATATAGTTACATCAGGAAATTCTTTAATACCATCTTTGCCAATGTATCGACTATTTGGAAACGGCGTTGCACAAAATATCTTTTCTAGAATTATAAAGAGGAGAATCTAATGGATATCGAAAACTTATTTAAAAGACTAGACGAATACTTAAATTCAATTTTATCAATATATACAATAAACTCATTATATAAACAACGATTTCTTGAATCTATAAAATTAATTAAATGTCACATTGATATTCTTGATCAAGAAAAACAAGTTGAAAATGTAGAGTCGACCATAATTTTAAGTAATATTATCTACCTAAAAATATTAGTAACAGAAATTCAAGTAGATGAACCATTAAAACAATTTTGTTCTGATTATTGTTTTCTAGTACAAAATTGGAATAACAACATATTGCAAAATGATAAACTTACTAATGAAATAGATTTTATTATTAGAAAAATAAACAATAATATTACCATTTTTGAAACCAGAGATATACTAAAACATTTAACGTTAAAATTAGAAAAACAACTTGAATGGAGACCACCATCTTTTGAATTAAGTAATCATTATTATAGTTTATTTAAGGAAAAATAATTATGGCTTTTGTATGGACAGCTATTTCAATTGGTGACAAATTTACAGCAGCCCATTATAATCAAATTCAAACCAACACAGATCAACTTGCAAGTGATTTAGGAATAGCTGAATATGCATGGACAATTTTTCCAGTTACAGCAGAAACAAAAATATTTGACTTAGATGACACAGAGGAATTACGAGATGCATTAGATTATATTTTTGACAATAATACATGTGTTTCAAATAACGCAAATGCAGATACAGCAGTTGATAATGATCAACATGCTACATATAATGGAAGCGCAAATTCACCAGTAAATTCTAGTCAAAATACAGGAGTAAAATAAATGGGATTTGTATGGGGAGGATTAGCTGTAGGAGATAAAGTTTTATATTCTCCTGGTGTACAAATTGATGAAATGAGAGATAACGCTGATTGGATTGATGATAATTTGGCTAATGTTACTTATAACGGAACAGTTGATGCAGTAGCAGATTCTGGTCATGATGCAACATTACATACAACTAATCAATCAAGCCAAAACTCGCCAGTAAATGGATCTAATTATGGATCTAATAATCCAAGCGATTATGCAGGATATTGTGGTTGTAATGCAAAATAAAGGAGAAATAATGAATAACCAAAATAAAGAAGTATTAGAGAACATTTTAAACAGAACATTTTTTTCTGCATGGAAAAAACAAAACTACTTAAAAAAACCAGAATTATATTCAAACTACTCAGAATTAGAACTTCAAGTAAGTGCTTCTTGTGATCAAAATTGTAGTTATTGTTATTACGCAAAATATGGAAAAGATCTATATCCAGCAAAAATAGCAACTTTTAATACTATTCTAACAAATCTTATAATTATTTTAGAGTGGTTACAAGAGAAAAAACTATATCCCAAAATTTCTTTATTTTCTGGAGAACTATTCTCAAGACCAGTTGGATTTATAGTTTTAGATTCAATAATAAACTGGTACAAATTAAATAAAATTAAATCTGAAATAATCATTCCAACAAATTTTAGTTTTATACTTGATAAAATTAAAACACAAAAAATAGAAACCATGTTAGAAAAAGCTAAGAAAAATAAAATTGGATTATTTTTAAGTGCGTCTGTTGATGGAAAATATTGTGATATAAATAGACCATTTAAGAAAAATATTGAAAGAACAGATAAATATTATGATGATATATTTAAATTTTGTAAAAAATGGAATTTTTCATTTCATCCAATGATTTATAGCAAAAATGTTGAAAAATGGATAGATAACTTTTTATGGTTTCAAGAAATATTTGAAAAACATGATATTGATTGGAAATCTTTATATTTATTAGAAGTTAGAAATCAAGAATGGACAATACAACAAATAAAAGATTTTTATAAATTTATTAGATTTGTAGTCCAATGGTCATATAAAAAATCAGGTGTACCAAAAGATCAATTTCCAAAATTTGTATTTAAAAACAAACTATTCAATCTCTTCTCAATGTTTGCAAGAACAGGAAGAGGAATTGGCTGTTCAATACAATCAACTATGCAACTTCGTTTAGGTGATTTAACAACAACATTATGTCATCGAAATGCTTATAAAGAATTAAATTTATTCAAATTCAATGTAAAAGATAATAAAATATCTGGAATTGAAGATATTAATTTACCTTTGTTAATTTCAATGTACTCAGCAAAATCTAGTAACTTTCCATTTTGCGAAACATGTACTATAAATGAACTATGTGCTGGTCAATGTTTAGGAGCAATGTACGAAATAAATCAAAGTAATTTTATTCCAATTCCAAGTGTATGCGCATTAGAACATGTCAAAGTAGCAGCTGTATTAGATGAATTAATAGATCTCGATTTATTTAGATTTTTTTATGAAGAAGCAATTCCAAAAAGAGAATCTTTAAAACTATATCAAAAAGAATGGGGGAAAAACAATGTCTTTAAGTCTTGAAGAAACAATAAATTATTTAGGAGAACAGCTTGATTCAAACTCTTTAAACTTTTCAGAAATTGAAGAAGCAACTTTTCAATCATGTTTTGATATGATACATTCAGATGTACAAACTTTACAACAAGAAAAAGAACCAATTGAAAATTTAAAAAATAAAATCAATACCAAAAATCAAAAACTTATAGATAAAACAATATATTTTTTAAATGAACAATTTTTAACCAGAAGTTTATCCGATAACAGAGTAACATTTATAAAATGTATGTTAGAATTCATTTTTAACTGGAATACTAATATACTTAACAATAAAATGGTTACTAGTTCATGTTCTGTTTTATATCAAAGTATTGAAATATTTCAACATATGAATAAAACAATTCAAATATTACAGAAGACAATTCAAGAATATGATGATTTAAAAAACTGGATGCCTCCAGCTTTTGATATATCAAAAATTTATTGTGATGAACTTTTTAAACAAAATGAATAATGAAAGGATGAAATATGAAAATTTTTTTCTTTGCTCAACACCTATCAACCGGAGGTATGCCTCAATATTTACTTTGGTGTATTGAAAATTTAATAAAAGAAGGAACTAATAAAAGAAACATTTTCGTAATTGAATATGAAAATGTAACAGGTGGTGTATTTATAGTTCAAAGAAACAGAATCAAAGACTTAATAGAAGACAATTTAATTACCCTCCCTGGAAATATTCCTGACAAAGCAAACTTTTTACAACAGTTAATTAAAACAAAAAAACCAGATGTAATTCATTTACAAGAGTTTCCTGAAATCGCAGGACTTCCACCCGAATTATGTACAATAATTTACTCACCTGATAGAAAACATAAAATTATTGAAACTTCTCATGATTCATCTTTTGATCCAACAAATAAAATCTATTTTCCTGATGGTTTCTCTTTTATCAATTCCTATCATGCCACATTATATGATACATATAACATTCCTTCAAAAATTGTGGAATATACAACTCCAGAACAAAAACGATCTGATAGAACAGAAGCACTAAAAAAATTAAGTGCAGATCCAAACTATAAACACGTATTAAATATTGGTTTGTTTACACAAAGAAAAAATCAAGCTGAATTAATTTATATAGCAAAACTTTTACAAGACTATCCAATTCAATTTCACTTTGTAGGAAATCATGCAGATAATTTCAAATCATACTGGGAACCTCTATTAAACAATCTTCCAAAAAATTGTGTAATTTGGGGCGAAAGAAATGATCCAGAAATTTTTTATGATGCAGCAGATATCTTTTACTTTGCATCTAAACCTGTTGGTTCAGATAAAGAAACAAATCCTCTAGTAATTAAAGAAGCAATTGCATGGAAACTTCCAATGCTTTTATATAATCATGAGACCTATTGTGGTATATATAATGATGTAGAAGGATTAACATTTTTAAAAGAAGATGTTATTGAAAATTGTAAACTACTTTTAGAAAAACTTGATTTTAATGATTTTTCAAAAATTAGACCTCTAGATCCAATAAAAATTTCATTAACATTTAACACAACTGAAAATAAAATTTGGATTCATTATCAAGATCTAATTGCACAAAAACTAGATATAACAATTAGAGATGCAGACACAAATCTTCCAATATATAATGATCACCTTACATTTCAACCAAATGTAAATTACTGGGTAAATCCATGTCAAGCAATTCATTTCATTGATGTTCAAAACTTCAATGGTTTTATTGTTGAATTTTATAAAAATGATCAACTAGTTCATTCACAAGAATTATGGTTAAGAAAAAATCCACCATTTACAAAAACAAGATTTCATGTATATCCACTAGATGCATTATACTATAATTTTATTGAATTCTACGAATTTAAATTATATGATAACATGATTGAACCAGGAGATATTGTTTTAGATGTTGGTGCTAGTTCTGGAACTTTTACAAACTATGCTTTAGATAAAGGCGCAAAACATGTTTATTCAATAGAACCATTTCCAAGATCTTTAGAAAACTTAAGAAAAACATTTGGAGATAATAAAAGAGTAACAATTATTGATAAAGGATTAAGTAACCCTCCAGGAAAGAAAAAATTCTTTATTAAACTAAATAATTCAACAATGGGTTCTCTTTATCAACATGATGATCACTTTGAATTTTCTGAAGAAATAGAATGTATTACTTTTCAAGATCTACTCGAAACATATAAACTACCAAAAATTGATGTATGGAAAATAGATACAGAAGGTGCAGAATATGAAGTTTTTGATAGTTTAGAATCTCTTGATATCGAAAGATTAATTATTGAATTTCATTATAATACAGGACAACTTCAACGAATTATTGATAAATTAAACAAATTTGATTATGAATATGAAATTCATGAAAACTCATCATATCGACCAGGAAGTTCTGAGTTATACTTTGGAAATATTACAGCTCATAAAAAAGGATCTATAAAAATTACAAATCCAATTATTGAACAACCACAAAAAATATCATCAAAACAACTAAAAACAATGTGTCAAATTCAACCTGGTGCAATTCCAATTTCTCTCGGTCAGTGGGGCGCTATTGAAAAAATTATATATGGATACAAAAAATGTTTTGAAGAAAAAGGATATAATGTAGATATTAGTTACCCATTAGATATTCATAAACAATATGACATTGTTCATGCTCATATTGCCAATCAAGCACTTCTCTTAAAAGGAAGAGGAATACCATATTTCTTTTCAATGGACGATCATCATATTGTAACGCATGGGAAAAACTCACCTCTATTCCAACAACAAATAGATGCAATAAAAGGTTCTCTTTGTACTTTCCTTGGAGCAGAATTTTTATTTGATATGTTTGATGAAGTTAAAGATAAACTTCGTTATTTACAACATTCCACTGATACAAGTTTCTTTGTTCCTCATGAATCAAGAGCACCAAAAAGTATTCTATGTGTTGGAAATACTTTGTATGATATGGATGGTCAAATGGTTGATCGTAAAGGATTTGAACTAGCAATTCAAGCTGCAAATGAATTAAGTATTCCAATTACAATTGCTGGTCCAACAAAAAGCAACCAAGAATTTTCAGACAGAATGAAAGCAAAAGGTCATAAATTTATGAATGTTCTTGACCCAAATGAAGAAGAACTTTTATATCTTTATCAAAGTCATTCTGTTTTTTGTTTCCCAACTTTCCTTGAAGCTGGTCACCCACCTGTAGCAGTTATAGAAGCTATGTCTTGCGGATTACCAATAGTTGCAACATATCTGGGAACGGACGTGATTCCAAAAGAAACATTAATTGTAGAAAGAACTGTTAAAAATGTAAAGAAAGCAATTTTAGAAGCAATTTATAATTATGATAAATTGTCAAAACGTTCAAGAGAATTAGCTGTATCTACATACGACTGGAAGATTGTTGCTAACCAACTTGAAAAATTCTACAAGGAGTTTATTTAATGAAGACGAAATATAAAGTAAAACTTGTTCATCTTTTGTCACGACAAGATGTAGTTGAAAATGAATCAATTAAATCTCTAACTAGACTAAAAAACTATAATTTTGATTACACAGCAGATATCAATATTCCTTATGATGAAGAACCTCCTAAAGAAACATGTATTCGTCCACAAGACATATCAGCAGAACCAGGAGGAAATGCTTTAACTAGTAGACATTATGGTTGTTATTTAGCATTTAAAAATGCAATTAAAAAACATTTTACAGACGATATAGACTTTTTAGTTCTATGTGAACGAGATGCTATTATTGAAATTCCCTACCAAAAATTTATCGGATTGTTTAATCATTGTTGTGATTTCATAATTAAAAATGATATTGATTATTTCTCGTTTGGTGATAGAAAAAGTTTAGTAACTGGAGAACTTCTATCACAAATTTTAAATCCGCAAGATAAAGTAGCTTGTTTAACAAATAAATTTTATTGTTGTCATATGATCATGTTTCCAAAAAAGATTAGAGAAGAACTATTAGAAATTGTAGAAAAAGAACCATGGGATGTTGCGGATTTATTTTTCTTAAGAGTATTCACTCAAAGAAACAAAAGATTTGGTATTGTAAAACATAGAGTTGCAACACAAATTGATGGAGAATCCCTAATTAATAAAAGAGTTGTTTTAAATGCTAGTAAAGAAACTCCAGGAAGAAAACTTCTATCTATCTATGAAAAAGTTCCAATTACAATTCGACAAATACAAAAAATTAACAAATTAGATTCTATTCATGTTTCCTTTATTTATCAACCAAAAGTTGAAATTAAAGGATCTTCAAATCAAGAATATTATGTAGAGTTTTTTGACCCAGTTGTGCAAATGCCAATTTACGCACAAAAACTAACACCCAACAACTGGTGTACTGTAAATCGTCAATGGTTTACTCCGTGGGAAATAAAAGTAAATGGAAAAGTGATTCATAAATATAACGCAGAAGGAAAAAACATTTTAGTTTCATTTGAAAGTTCAGCAATGGGTGATACAATTGCTTGGATTCCCTATGTTAGTGAATTTCAAAAACAACATAACTGCAACATGTTCATTTCAACATTTTGGAATGGCTTGTTCAAAGAAGAATATCCAAATATGAATTTTATTAATCCTGGATCAGTTGTACAGAACTTATATGCTACTTACATTCTTGGATGTTTTGATGATGATACTTCAAACTATAAAAATAAAGAATGTTGGAGAAAATCAACATTACAAAAAATAGCATCTGATATTCTAGGAATGGAATACAAAGAAATTAAAACAAACATACATGTTCCAAAACATGAACCAAGACAACTAGACTATAAATATGCATGTATTTCTCCACAAGCAACCCAGTGGGCTAAAATGTGGTTATATCCAAATGCTTGGCAAGAACTAACAAACTACTTAAATGACATTGGTTATAAAGTTATGGTTATTAGTAAAGAACCAACAACATTAAAAAACATAATTGATCAAACTGGAAAGCCTATTTCACAAACAGTATTAAATCTTCATTATTGTGATTTTTATATTGGACTTCCTCATGGTCCCTCTTGGTTAGCATGGGGTCTAAACAAACCAGTAGTTATGATTGGAGGATATAGTATTAATTGTGAATTTGTTTCTGGAAATACAAGAGTACTCCCACCCGATGGTTCTTGTACATCTTGTTTCCATGATACAAAGCTTTTGTTCAATAGATCTTTAGAAGCTTGCGTATGGTATAAAGATTATGAATGTAACAAAAAAGTAACACCACAAATGGTTATTGAAAAAATGAAAGACTCAAAGTTAATCCCATCTAACTAATTCTGTGGAACAAATAAATAAATACAATGGAAGAAAAGAATGAATTTATGCGTAATAAACACTCCAGCATTAGAATTCTTTACTGTTATTGATAGTTCAAATAATCTAGTTAATCTTTTAGATTCAACATCAATAACAGTATATTTAATCAATCCCGCTGGATTTAATGTTTCAACCACAATTCCAGTTACAATTACTCAAGTTAGTAACGGTCATTACGTGGCTTGGTTTATACCAAATATGATTGGAACATGGATGTTAACACTTATACAACCAGTATATTTTCCATGGGGTAAATCAGCAGATATACAAGTATATGGAAGTGACTTTGATACAATCTCTGCAGACTTAGATAAAATTATGGGGTTAGTCCATCAAAATATGTATATTGATGAACCAACATATGATTCTGATGGAAACTTAGTTGGAGCAAGAGTTAGGATTTATAGCGACTCAGCTTCCGTAGGAACGTTAGCTAATATTATTGCAACTTATCAAATTACATCTAATGGAATCGGTCCGGGTAAATTTAGTTATTGGCAACAAGTGGAGATATAAAATATGTCAGTTAGCATAGCCACTATGGGGAAATTTTGGCCAGCAACTGGGATTGGAGGTGGTGTTGGCGCAGTAATTGTTAAAGATAGTGACTCCGTAAGACCAAGACTTATTGTAACAAACTTTAAAGAAGAAGATACTGGATCTCTTCGCGAGTCAATTATTATCAAAAGTGTTCATTCTAATGGAGATTAAAAGAATGTTAAAACTACAGCAAAATAAATCTAAAAAACTAACTTTTGAAATCGAAGTAGGCGGAATTGAACATGAAAATTTAAATGGTTACTTTAGATTTTCTTTAGATGGAATTGAATATGGATTTCCTCTTAATATTAATAAAGAGAAAATGTCAGTAGAACTTCCAGCATTAGGAACATTGGTTTCAAGACAAATTCAAGAACACGAAGCAATTGAAGCACGAGTAGATATCATTGGAAACGGTTATTATATCAATCCATGGAAAGATACAATGAAAGTATCTAATCCAATTTCCGTACAAAGTAAACTCGTTGAAGAAGAAGAAGTTCCAGAAGTCAAATTAATAGTAAAAGAAGAGGTTGAAGATGTACCGAAAAAACCAGTAATAAAAGAATCAAAGAAAGTAGAAAAACCAAAATCAACTACAAAATCAAAAACAGATATTTCAAACTTCAAAATTACAAAAGAACAAATATTCAACTACATGGAAAAAAATGGAACCAAGAATACTACAGTACAAAATTTAGTTTTTGATGCTGCTGTTCAATCTGCTGGAAGTCCAGACCTAGTCAAAATTTTTACCGAAATTGTAAAACAATATAAAAAGAAAGATATTGACAAGTTAACAAATGTAATGAGGAAAAAATAATGCCCCAAGGATGGACAAGATACCCTGAGTTCAGATCACTCTATGGATATATTCATGAGTACCAAAACTTAGTTTATGACTATTATAGTAAACATGCTGTTGCGTTTCTTACGACATATTATCATGTTAATAAAGATGAAACAATCTGGGAAGATGAAAAAGTTTTCGGTGGAGCTTATGAACAAGTAGGAAATCTAAGCGGTATTAAACGAGATAAATTTCTTTTACTTCCAATTTATTTCCCAGAAGAAATTACAACAGCTTTCGATGGTCAAGATATTGGATTAATTAAAGATAATGAGACATCAATTGTATTTCCAAGCACTTATGGTATAACACCACTAAATCATGATATTATTAAATTAGAGCAAGATTTTCTAAGACCAACAAATGATATTTATCCAACATTTCAAGTGACTGGAGTTGAAATTCATCCAAACACAGATAAACGATATTGGAAATTAAAACTTCAGATTTTTCAAAGCAGAACACTAACAGAAGTTGAAAGACAAGTAATTAATACATATGCATTTTTTGATTATGACAAAAAAATACATACTTTAGCAGCAGCAAACTTCTTAACTAAAATGTTAACAAAACATGAACTTTTAAAAATACAACTTCAAGGAATGTTTGATAACAATTCTGGATTTTATTTACTATAAGGATATATAAAAGAATGACTACGCAACCATTATCAAGTCAGATTAATTTATCTAGAGATGCAACAAGATCTACAATATCAGACTACGTATCTGAATACTTAGAACTACAAGGCGTAGATTTAACCAAATCATCATTCTTATCATATGTCATTGATATTATCTCAACGCTAACTGGAAACTTGATGTTTTATCAAGCTTCAACATATAGAGAATTCTTTTTAACACAAGCTCAACTTCCAGAATCAATATTAAATTTAGCATCGTTTTTAGGATACACTCCAAGAGAAGCTTCATATGCAACTTGTAACGCATTTATGACAATTCCTCTAACTTTCACAGATGCGTTAGTTCAATTTACTATTGCAGACGGATTTATATTTTATGCTGATAATACTCAATTCATTACTGATTATCAAACTGATATTCAAATCGTAAACAATTCTAATATTACAATTACAGTTACAAAAGGTACAAGCCAATATACTCTTCCATATACACAAGATTCTGACAATTTATATTTTGTATTACCAATTAAACAATACAAAACATTTCAACAAGAATATCAAATTAGTACATCTGTTCAGCCATATCAATTTACAACACTAGATGTTCCAATAGATGGAAAAGTAGCTGAAATTGAAATTGAAATAAAAGAACCAGGTTCTTCTGCATACACAATATATACAGAATTCTCTAGTTTATATTTAATGGATTCAACAGATAAAGGATATATTTTAAGAAGAACAGAATCTGGAATCAAACTATATTTTGGAAATGGTTTAATGGGAGTTCAACCAACTCCTGGAAGTACTGTAAAAGTAACTGCAAAAATTACTTTAGGTGAAGATGGAAACATTATAGCAGGAACTTTAAAGAAAGGTCAAAGAATTTATAACGTAACTTTTTCAGGTATCACACAAATTGTAAACTATACTGTTACAAATACAACTGCTGCAACTGGTGGTAAAGATGAAGAATCATATGATGATACTAGAAGAAATGCAATTTCTTATATTACAGCATTAAATCGTCTAGTTACTGAAGGTGATTATATAAACACAAATGTTGTTCTTTCTACTTCTCCTTTAATCAAAACTAAACCAGTCTTAAAAAGATCAGACGTAAAAGTAAATGATATTCAACTTTTTACAGCGCTTTTTTATGGAACTGACTCAGAAGATACAACAAAAGAATTATTAGTTCCAACAAGAGATATTTATTATAATTTTGGACCAACATTAACATCAGTACCAAGAGAAAGTATTTTGTCTTTCGAAGGAGTTGATTATTATACCTTATTTGATATGACAATTGATAGACTAGATTCTGCAGCTTATTACACATATGTTACAAAAACTCTTCAAATTGTTCCAACAATGGTAACTAGTTATATATCAACATATAACATTTTTGCTGATAATTTAATTGTAACAAGAAATGGGGCAAATGCTGATTTTACTTTAAATTATCATTCAACAGAATCTGATCATAATCTAGCTACATGTGATGTTCAAATTGAATCTACTGGTGTAACTTATACAATGGTTAATGATGCAACTTCAGAATTTACATATACATATATTCCATATAGTCAAATTCCAGAAGGAGAACAAACATTTTATTTTACAATCTATAATTCACTAGGAAATGCAGTTATAAAATACCAAGCAACAATTACGTTTAGACAAACACTTGAAGACTTTATGATGTCTAGTGTTCTATCTGATTCAACAAGTACGACTGTATATGACATCCCAGTAATTAACAAAGATTATTATGATGGGATAAATCAAACTACATTTGAAAGCGTAGTGTTACAAAGTTTATTAGCAAATACAAACTTTGTAGGTCATAGAATGTTAACAGACTTTGTTAATGTAAAATTCTTAAATGCAACTGGTTCTCTGTTAAATATGCAAATGAATGAAGTTACAAAAGCCAATGTAATTGATATTGTAAATTCATTGCCTGCTTCGCCACATTTAAATGATAGATATATCTTAAGTCAAGGAGCAACAAATTATCAAGGATATATAGCAACATGTACTGATTCAACTAATATTACTTGGGCTTATTTATTACCAACAACAGATGATGTACTTTATGTTACAAACAAAGCTGAAAAGTATATATATTCATGGAAAGGATGGATTCCAATACCTGCATATTCAATTCCACTAGAAATCGAACTAGAAGTATTTCGAAATACATCTACAATAACTATAGACGATTTATCACAAAATATAAAAGATGCTTTAATGGTAGCTTTTGAAGATCGTTTTGCAGCTGATGTAAATATATATCAATCTGAAATTATTGATGTTGTACAAGAAGTAACTGGTGTCAAATATTGTAGATTAGTTACACCAGAAACTAGTATATTCTTTAACTTCGATATTGATGATTTTACTCAAATACAGTTATTAAAATATGCTCCAGAATACGTTTATTTTAGAAGAGAAAATATCACAGTAAAGGTTGTAGGATAAAAAATAAATGGAACAACTTCTTTCTAAAGCAAATATAAATCAAGCAAAACTTAGATCAGAAATGTTACGAGCATCAGCTACCAGTCTTTCCGATTTATCAAAATCTTGCTATAAACCTCCTACCAAAACATACTATTATCAGTTTTTAGCTTTAACAGAACTAACAGACAAAGATATAAAAGATTATACAAAAAGACAATGGTCTGGAAGAAAAGAAGCAACTTATCATATGCAAATGGATCCCTTAACAAACTTCTACATCTTTCTAATGCAATATTTTTTACAACGAAGAGATATGGTAGGTTATAAAGCAGCAATGTTATTCTTTATGATTCGTTATCATAGAGCACTTCTTGATAAACATTTTAAGTATTGTGATGATGACACATGGAATTATGCTTTAGAAACATTAACAAAAACTCATCTATATTCAAGAGAAAAAACAATTTCTAATACTATTTATTATCTAACAAATGAAATGATAAAAAGATATACAGATGGCATTAAAACAAACAACAAAGAAGAAATTTCAGTATTTATTCAAATGAGTAGAAGCAGATTATCCCAAAGTCTAAAAAGTTTTGCAGAAGCTTATTATAGAGCATCAAAAGAAGGAAAGAAAATTCAAACTACAACATCTCCAAATGAAGACGATGAGAATGCATTCCAATTTGAATCCATGTCTAAAACCGAAAGATTAATTGAAGAAATTACAAGAAAAATAACCGTATATAAATATGTAGATAATGTAGCAAAAGAAGAAGCAAAGACCATAACTAAAGTAAATATCATGATAGCAGATACTTTAGTTAATTCAATAAACGACGTAAAATACACAGAAAATATTAGATTAATTCTTAAATTATTTATTAAAGATTTAACAGACGTGAAACAGATTTGTGGAAGAGATTACTTTCTTTTTGTTAGAAATTTAATGGCAATTAAAAGAACATCAGCTCAAATATACTTCAAACAACAAATCTACGTTTTACTAGAAAAAGTTCTTGAACAAGAAAACTTAAAAGATAACTATGGAAACTTTACAAGCCAAACAAAATTTCTTATTAACTTATTCTTATCTTATTATATAACAATGATTCTTCGAAAAACTTTATGTTAAAATAAAGCCCCAGCAATTTGTTTAGCTTCTTTAACTAAATCACTTGCAATATTAGATGCAGTTGTTGAAACACGATCAACAATTCCTTCTACTACATTAGCTGGACTAGATGGAGGAGTAAATGGTCCTCTTGTTAAGAATCTTGACTCTTGAGTAACATCAAATCCTGGAACCTTTCTTTCTAACGATGTAGTAACAGGGATCATTCCAGACTTC
>Ga0209492_1000127_pt1 | contig 23607 bp, 35 predicted proteins | sample PPLLak12cMay2015_FD_187253 | JGI IMG/M metagenome (GOLD analysis project Ga0209492, IMG submission 187253) | Freshwater sediment microbial communities from Prairie Pothole Lake near Jamestown, North Dakota, USA - PPLs Lake P7 Core (1) Depth... | ecosystem: Environmental > Aquatic > Freshwater >... | reverse complement strand
CTGCACGGAGAGACGGCGGATCGTGACGAGCTTGGTCGCGTCGATGTTCTCGATCGTGAAAAGGTTTTGCGGGGTCGCCGCAGTGCCCAAAGTTCTGAACGATGTTGCTGAAAAGATGCCAGCCATTAGAGGTCCGTTCTGAGCCAGATTTCGCCAACGGCTGGCGAGCCTGGATCGCTTGTGCGGTTTTCGATTCGAAAGCGTAGCGCTTGCTGTTGGGCAAAGTCGACGCTGGCAACAGGGTCAGGGATGGTGTCAAGGGTGTTGGACGCCGCCGCCGTCAGTCGTCCATCGGCGTCAACCGTGATATTTGCGCTTGTGTATGCGGCAGCAACAACTGTTGTGGCAGCCAACTGTGTCGGCCCTATTGCTCCTGCTGTAACCCCAACGGTGACAGTCGATCCAGCACCTGCGTCAGTCAGCGTTATTGCGGTTCCAGCCGTCAGAACACGTTCGTTGGTCAACGACCCATTGGCGAGCAAGGTAACATATTCAGCGCCATTTGGCGCGCCGCCGCCGCCGCTGCCATTTGCTGCTGCTGTTAATCGCCCATCAGCATCAACTGTGATGTCGGCTCTTGTGTAGCTACCTGGAACCACCGACGTTGGCGCAAGCTCGTCAGGCCCAACAGCGTTAGGCGCGATGGTCGGGTCTGGATAGGTGCCAGACAGGTCACCACCTGCAGGTCCGATAGGGCCACCACCAACAGCCAGAGAATCGACAAACGCAAACAGCTTTTCAAACTGGCGAATGGCCTCGGCGTTGCCGCGGCAAACAACAGCAAGCTGGTCCCTCGACAACCCAAGTGATCGCGCCATTAGACGGCCAGCCCTTCGGCTTCGATCTCCAACCGCATGATGCCCAAGTGCGCGTCTGACGTGCCTTGGAACCGCTGCCCACGGAAACTACGCATGAAGCCGTTTCGACGCCACACGAGGCGCTGTGTGCGCTCACCAATGGCGCCAACGCGGATGCTTTTGCTCTGCGACCATTGGACTCCGTCGACGCTGTAGGATGTGCTGATTGTGGGGTCATCTCCAAGCGCAACGCGTCCAGACAGCGCCACCAGTTCAAGGCTATGGATAATGGCGCCTTTGCTGGCGTTGTAGGCGAAGACCGTCTGGAACTCCCATCCCACCGTCTCACCCCAGTGGGTGCCGATGGTCTGGTCCGTGTAGCCGATGCGTGCGCTGTTTGGGTCTCCGACGTTCCAGCGGTCGTAGCACCACACGAAGAAGCGAGCGCGGTAGAGCCCAAAGCCCGTAAGCGACGTCGACAGCGTGAACCACACGGCAGCCTTGACCGCCTGCGTTGCAGCCATGTCGTAGACCAGCGTTCGGTCTGGCAGGTGCACGTAGAGATGGCTGTGGCCATTGTCGTTGCGTGGCTCGAGGACCGACAGGGAAAGTTCTTGTTCGGTGAAGCCAGCCAGGACGCGGTCAATTTCAACGGTGCTGATCTTGTTGCTGGACCCGTTGCCGGCGATGTAGATGCCTGGCTGTTCGTTGCGACCGCTGCCGATGAAAGCCACGGCTTCTTCGTAGATGCAGCAAGCTTTGGCGCCAACGCACCCACGCATTATCTGCGCGCCTTCAATGCGCTGGAACGGAAAGCCAGCGCCACCGACGTTATCGAACATCTCAATGGTGTAGCGGTTGAGCGCGACGGGTTCGTTGCGGACTTTGAGAAGTGCAATGACCGGGTCTGGGTCAGCCTCGCTGGAACCGTACTTCAAAGGTTCAACAGCGGTCGGGTCGGTCAGTTCTGTGACGACGAGAAATTCGCCATCTGTCGTCATGAAGTAGCCATCAACCCAGATAACGTCGGCGACAAAACCAAGGTCAGGATCGGTGACTTGGACAACGGAGGCGCCGTCAAAAAGAAACAAGCCGCCGCCACTGGCGACAGCAAGAATTCCCATCGGATATGCCGGCGAAGACGGACCATAGGCCATCGAAACCGGAGGCCCGTCGCCCACGTTGCCAAGGTCTGAATACACGCCATCGGCTGACAGGCTGTAGAGCCGTGACCCGATGACGCGATATAGAATGCCCATCCAATTGATGCCGCCACGAGTCACGCCAGTGACAGCGCCAACGGTGCCCACCTGCACGATGCCGTCCCCTGGCCTCAGATACCCTTCGCTGATGCCGGACGGCACTGGCGTCGGCACAAGGTTTTTTGGATAGCTGATGCGGACGTCGGGAGCGCCAGCGCTGGAGTAGACACCGGAGATGACAGGGACTTGCATCAGCCAATCCGCCAGTTGGTCCCATCGCTGTAGACAGGAACGCAGTTGGCGCCGCCACCAGCGACGACAGCACCGATGCCAGCGGTCAGCGCTTGCGTCGCGTCAACAACAACAGTTCGGAATCCCTTGCTGGTAGCAGCGGGGTAGGCTGCCGCCACCAGAGCCACCGTCGAGGAGGCAACACCGCCCGTCTTGATGGCGTCGGTGATGGGTCCAGTCAGCGTCTTGTTGGTCAGGGTCTGGGAGGCGTCTGATGTGACAATGATGTCACCGTTGATCACAGCAGTGCCGCTGGTTGAGATAGCAATATTTCCAGCACCAGCCTGAACGATAAAGGATCCACCACCTTTTGTCTCAAACCTCAACCCAATGCTGGCGTCTGTTCCTTCTGGGAGCATTCCAGGAGGACTGCCCGTCGCAGTGTTCACAATCTGCACATGGTTGACGGCTGAAGGACTGGCCGGAGTCATTGCAAGGATCTCGTTGCCGTTGGCGTCGAGGATCGCGTTTGTGACTGTGATGTTGTTGAACGATGTCACAAGCGCACCCAACGACTGCGACACGCAATACCACGACGACAGCAGCTTGTTGAAGCGCAACGCAAAGAATCCATCAATCCCCAGCGCCGCTGGGGCACCGTTTACCGTCGCACCGTTGCCGGCCACCGTCAGGGCGGTGATGGATTCAGTTGAAGTCACAAGCACTTGCTGGCCATCGAAGCAGTCGGCGACAGGAGGCAACGTAACCGTGCCTGTGGCGAGCGTTCCAGCGGGTGTGAGAATGAGCCAGATTGATGTGGCAGACGTCGCCAGAACTTGATTGAACCCGGCGATGGGTGACGAGATAGTGACCGCCACATCAGGCGATGCGAACGCACTCCGGAAGTAGGCAACGAACTGGGAAACCGACGCCTTGCGAGCGGTGCCGGCGTCGCTGTCGTAAACAGGGACTTGGTCACCGCCACCAAGGGCATCAATCTGCGAAAGGCTGTTGATCGTCGTCATGCGAAACCTCAGTCGAAGTCAATTTCGCTATCAGGTCCCGCAAGGAGCGGGTCAGATGGCGAAGGGAAAAATGGGTCTTCGTAGCCACCGCGCCACGGCTTGGCGCCAGCACCACGAGGGAGGGTGCTTGGGAATTGCATTTCAGGAATGCGGGCGGTGAACGTCGTGAGGTCGGCTATTGCCTTGCGAGCCGTGGCCATTGTCTCCTGTGAAAGAGACTTTCCGTAGGACGGCGCCAACAGCTTTGCCAGGTTGGTGATGATGGCCGTGTTGGCTGCCTCAGGGACCGACGTCACGGCGTCGATGTCGCTTCCCGATGGCGTCGACGACGACGGATAGGAAACGCGAATGCCTCGCACCTCCCATTGAGCCATCATGCTGTCAAGGCGACGCAACGCGGACTGGAGTTCAACGGGCGAAAGGTCGAAGACGTAATCAGCCAGACCAAGTTCGGTCAGCGCGTCGTTGATGTATTGCCGCTTGGTCCAGCCCATGGGTTAGCCCTTGCCTTCAGATGCCGCGTGGGCTTCTAGGATGCGTTCTGCCAGCCGTTCGTTGCTGTTGCGGCTGTCCAGCTTGACCCCAAGCCGCCTGGCCTCTGCTTCAAGTTCAGCGCGTGTGATGGGTGTCTCTTCGGCGACGTCGTCAGGCACGCCAAACGCAAGTCCGGCAAAATCAGCCAACGCCTCGGCGCCTGTGGCGAACCACCCACGCTTGAGCGCCATGGAGTAGTCCGCATGCGTTGGACAAAGCAGGCTGCTTAGGTGGCGCTTGCTTGTGGCCTTGAAGACGTCACGAGGGAAAATCACTTCTTCGCCTTCTTCTTCGCCTTGCCAGCCTTTGACAGTGCAATGGCGACGGCTTGGTCTTGCGGCTTGCCGGAAGCAATTTCAGACTTGATGTTCTTTGAAATGGTCTTCTTGGAAGAGCCTGGCTTGAGTGGCATTCAACAGCCGCCTTTCTTGCCGTGCATCTTGCCGTTCATTTCGCCCATTTCCATCCCCTTGCCCTTGCCTTTGCTCATTGGCTTGGCGGGTGACTTCTTCTTTGCAGGAGACTTCTTCGACGCCATGTGCACTCCAAGTGAAAGCCCCCGCCAGCGTAACACCGGCGGGGGCTTTTGTCGACGCAAGCTCAGCCAATGCGCGTGGTTGCGAACGAATCAGCAGCGAGCTTGACCGTGCGGAACATGCCGGCAGTGGTGGTCGCGACGGTGCCAAGGCCGGTCAACGTGTGACCAGTCGCGGCGGCGGTGACGGTAAACGCGGATGGACCCGTGTTGATAACGCCCCAGTCGAAACCCTCGCCGACATCCCATTCGGTGGCAAGGTCAGAGACGATGCCGGTTTCAAGGGTCGCGATGACAGCACCGACGCTGGTGCTGCTGATGCTACCAGACAGAATCATCGCCGTAGTGATGGTTCCAGTAGCGTTCAACGCGATGGCGGGTCCGCACTTGCCAGTGTCGCGACGGAAATCCTTGGACAGCGGGTTGACGCCGACCTCAACGTAGCATTCAAACGGACCCTGGTTGTGGACGATGGCAGAACCACCAAGTGTCACAGCAGCGGTGACTTTTTCTTCGTTTTCGACGTTGACGATGGCGACGGGGTTGGCGCTGTCCAACACTTTGTCCTGCGCCGTCTGCAGGGAGTAGTTGGCGCGGCCACGAGTGGCGATGGCGATTTTTTCGCCAGCGGGGACGGCCACCTTGAGTGAGCCGTTTGGAGCGATGATCTGGGACATGAGAACTCCTGAAATGAAGCAGAGAATGGAGAGGGAAAAGCGGGGGCTCGCATGAGCCCCCGCTACAGGTCAGGGAACCTGATTGAACGCGATGCTGCCGACCATCTCAGGCGCCAGCACGGTGACGCCCCAACGGGCGGTCAGGCGGTACTGCACCTTCGCTGGACCGATAGCGGCCTGCTTGAGGGCTACGACGACAATCCCGTTTTTCAGGGTCGCGGTCATCTTCGACATGCCAGCGTCTTCGGGCATCATGATCTGCGACGGCGTCAAGCAGATAGCTTCCTTGTGGAAGAAGTAGTTCTGTGGGGCAGCGTCGACGTTCAGAAACACCAACGCGGTGTTGGCGGCGGGGCTGCCGTCGGCAACGTTCTGGTACTGCTTGCCACCTTCACCGGGCGACAGGGCGCTGATGAACGGGGGCGAGATAACCACGTCAGTGATGCTACCGGCCACAAGCTCGACGACCACGAAGGTCTTGAGTTCGCCAGTCGATTCCTTCGTGATCGGGTGGACGTTGAAGCAGTCAGCCAGGGTGAAGCGGTCACCAACGGCAACGCCAGCGTTGCTGGACAGTGCAACCTGCTGACGGCGGCTGTCGACGTTCTGGATGCCGTCGCCGCTGTCGAGGGTAGCGATGGGGGTCCACACGTTGCCACCGGCAAACAGCGTCGACATGGTCAAGCCAGCGCCACCAGCGGCAGCGGCCTGGTTCTTCGTGTACTGCTGGCGAAAGGTCTCCATGCCGGCGAGTTCGCCGACGTAGGACTGGCGCAGCGCTTTGGTGCTGATGTCACCAATGAGCGAGCGGCTGGCCTTCGACAAGTCGCTGGCCATGTCGCGGTAATCGCGTGGGTTGAGAACCAGCTGACGGTCGCTGGCCTTCACGCCGTTTTGGTCAAGCAGCGTTGCAATGTCGGCGACGTCGTCAAAGCCAGAGGCGGCGCCGGTCTTGGCAATGAACAGCGAACCCCAACGGTTGATCGTGTTGATCACGCTCAGGTTGATGTCGCTGGCCAACTTCTCGAGACCAGCCTTGAACAGCCGCTTTTCCTGCAGGGCGTCACGAAGTTCCAAGCCGTCGAGTTCAGACAGCGCAGACTTCATGTTGTTGACGCGGACAGGGACGGACAACTGAACCTTGCCGGCAAAGTTGGTGGACTGGTCCAGACCGTCGTAGCTGGTCTGAATGTAGGGGCGAGGAATCCAGAAGGAATCGCCACCGCGCTGCTGGTCCGTGAGGTCCATTCGCTTGGTATCGACGAGACCAGCCATGGACAGGGCGTCCTCGGCTTCAACAACCTGTTCGGCGAAGAGGACTTTTTCCTCTTTGGTGAATGCATTTGAACCCATAGATCACTTGTCTTTCTTTGAACGAATCGAGTTGACCAGTGCGGTAACGTCGTCGCTCTTTTCGGCGTCCTTCAAGAGGCGCTCACGTGTGGTCCCGGACGTCGCGGCAGTGCCGTTGATCGTGCGGGCTGGCTTGGGAGGGGATTTCTTTGCAGTGGTCACTGTGAGTGTCGTTTCCAGTTTGCCGACTCGCATAGCGAATTTGGCGTAGTCCTTGACGGAGGCCAGTTCGGCCAGTTTGCCTTCGTCGTTGCCAAGCGCGATGACAAGCGCAGCGGGGTTGTCAGCGTCAAGAAGGATCTCCTGTTGGTACACGTCAAGGATCGACGTCACCACACTTTCGGCTTCCTTGAAGTCTGGCTCTTTGAATGAGCCCTGTCCCTCTCGATAGCGGATCAGCTTCTTGGAGCGCTCTTCGGCTTGCCGTGTCTGCGCTTGCCGTTCCTCTTGCTCGCCTGCTTCGGCTTGCGCCTTCTGCTTCAGCCACCGTTCCAGGGCGTCAGCATACTTGTCGGCGTCATAGTCGATCCCGTCGTCATCTTGCTTTGGCTTTGGCCCCAAAGCCTTCTTCGGTGGCGCCTTTAGCTGGGCAAGTTCAGCCTCCAGTGCACGTGCCTTGCGCTCTTGTTCGCGCAACTTGGCGCGGACCTCACGGAAGACAGAAGATTCTTTCTCAGCCTCTGGCTTTGGCTCGCCAAAAGAAGCAACGGTCTCAGCGGGTGCGTCGTCGGTTTCGCCTTCGCCTTCTGGCTGGGCTTCGACCTCAGGGGTTTCCGCAACTTGCTCTTCGACGTCGTCAACGGCCTCGTCGCCGTCCTCTGGATTGACACTCATGCATGACCTCTCACCGTGTAGGCGGTGGACCTTTGAATCTCACCCCGTTGGGGGCGGTAGAGGCAGCGTATAACCTGCTGCATTGCAGTGCAAGTGCACAAGAGTCAAGCGCAAAAGAATGCAGTAGACAGGCAAAAAAGAACCCACCGTGTGAGGGTGGGTCTTCTTGATGACGTGGGAACCGGATTGCAATCGAACACCACGTCGTCGCTGCGCCTTGAACAATACCACTCATAGAGGCGCATCAAGACCCTACCTCACTTCATTTGGCCCTGTCCACCGCGCAAGCCGTAAACAATTTCCACGGTTTCCGCTTCTACCTTGGCGGTCTCTGCAGCGCTCTTGCGCGTGTCTGCAGCGGCCTTCTGGGCAAGCGCAAGGCTCTTCTGCGACTCGGCCTCAAGGAACGCGGCTTGAGGGTCAGGCTTGGCATTCTGTGCAGCCTGGGCCATCTCCTGCTGTTCGGCTTCGGTTGGCGTTTGCACACCCATCTGCACAAGGCGTTTGCGGTAATACTTGCGCACGTCTCCAACGCCTTCGCCGTCCATATTCATGAGTGCTACTGACAGGAGGATCTTCAGGTCCTCAGGGTCTTGCGTCATTTGCATCATGCTGCTGACAGCTCGAACCGTCGCTTGCCGTGCGCTCTGGCTGTTCGGGCCAACATCGGCGTAGACGTCAAACTTGGCACGTTCAAAGGTCAGGCCTTCAAGCAACTCGCCGTTGGCGCCTTGCTTGGGAGCGTTGATCTTCTTGAAGTCGGCTTCCCCGTCTTCGCTCATGACGCGGACGTTTCGGCCTTCTTCAACGTAGATGTCAGCGGCCATCGACAGCCACACCCTCGCCGTGTGGCGTTTGGCTTTGGCGTAGTTGGTCAAGTAGATCGCGGACATGCCGTCAACACGCTGCTGCACGAGGCTGACAGCCTCACCGGACACGCCAGACAGCAGCTTCTCTGCTTGCTCTGGCGAACCAAGGATTTCGCGGATCTCGGTCTCGGTCTGGCCAATGAGCGCAGCCAGGGCAGGCGGGATCGTCGGGGGTTTGGTGTAGCTTTGTGGGCCAATCGGCAGCGGCTGTCCGTTCTCGTCAACGCCGTTGATCGTCAAGTACGGATAGTCCCTGAGGTTGTCTTGTGCCCACGCGATCTCGTGTCCGGCGATTTGCTCAGCCGTGAAGATCGGTTTCTCCCTCGATGAAAGCGCCGCGATCTCAGCCAACTTAGACAGCTGCATGTTCTTGAGTCGCTGGCTGTCCTTCACGTAGCGGACGGCGCCGGCGTATCGCTCAATATTGTCGACAAACCAGCGTTTGCCGACGACAGGGATAACAGGGATGTACTTGCCGGCGATGACGCCGCAGTCTTCGATGATGCCACCGCCGTCGAGAATCCATTTGTGGACCTCACGGAACTCACGCTTTTTCTTAGCCTTCAAGCGCCAACCAAGCGCAAACATGCGTTCCAGTTCAGCGGCGAAGTCTTCGTCTTCGTCGTAGTCTTCGGCTGACAGTTCGCGCTCTTCGCCCGTCGGACCGTTCCAGACCTGCACAGCCTGCTTGCGCTTTTCGATGCGGTAATATTCGCAGACGTAGACGATGTCTGGCGTGCTCCAATCAAACGTCGTCGAGGTCACATCTTTAGGCCATGACGACGGGTCGCGGTCAAACTCAGCCTTGTAGGCCGTCGGCGTCATGCTCTTGATTACCCAGCAGCGCTTGGCATCGCTCTTGTCCTGTTCCTTGGCGCCAAGGTCAAAGTACACCGACGAATCGGCGTCGTAGATCGGTTCAAAGCAGATGCGCTGGCGTTCGTCGGCCTCGTCGTCAGGGTCGATAAGGTCGGCACGTAATTGCCATGCACCAAAACCGCCCGTTATGGCTTCTTCGCTGCCATTGCCGTAGGCCTCGTCGGCACTGCTGTCGTACTCGTCAGCGCGCAACTTGCCGGCGCAAAGGTCGGCAAGATCGTCATCGAGTTCAGCTTCAGGGTCACGCGGTGAAAAGCGAATGCCGATGTTAGCGTTGCGCATTTCGTTGATGATGCGGACGCATGCGCTCTGAACCTTGTTGAACTCCATTTGCGGACGGCCCTTGAGTTGATCCGACAACGGACCCTCCCACTGTGCGCCGGCGATGGATGCGAAGCGCCGGTCTTCGACACACTGACGGCGTTCGTCGGCTTGCGCCTCCTGCACCTCGTCGAATTCGGTCATGGCTTCAGCATGAATGCGCTGTTCTCGTGTCGTCTGTGATTCTCTAGCCATCGGTCACCACCTGGATTCAGAAGGGATAGGTCGAACAGTCGGGCGCTTGGTCACGGTCACACGCCTGACGCCCTCCAGCGCGTAGCGTAGCGCGTCGATCACATGGTTGTGGCGGTCGCCAAGGACAGGGAGGACACGCCCTGTCAGCGGGTCTTGCTTGTAACTGTAACTGGTCAGTTCGTCGATCGTGTGCTTGCACTTTGGGTCAACGACGACATCGTATGACTTCAGGAACTCGACGCCCTCTTCGACGGACTTGGCGCCTTTGACAGCCGGCATGATCTTGGGGAATCCGTTCTTGCGCATGTGGCTGATCGTCTCTGGCCTCGCACCGTCAGCGACGATGGGCCAGCGCTCGGATTCAGGCACCGACAGAAACAGGGATGGAGTGTCGACGATGTCACAGCCGACTTGGTACGCCTCGTGGTCAACGTAGAGCGTGCGCCCGATGAGGTGACATCGCACGAGCACCGTCGGGTCGACGCTGAAGCCCCAATCGGCGCCGAAGCGATGCACAGCGTCAGCGGGTGCCACGACGTCGTCAACACGCCAGTTCTTGAACACCCGTAGTTCAGTGGCTTGAGCGTACTTGCCTCGCCACACATGAGCATACTTGTCGAGGTCTCGTGACCTGTCGTACTCCATCTCCTTTCGGAGCACGTCTGGAAACCACGGGTTGTCGTCGTAGTTGACTTCGCAGACAATGGCGCCAGGCGGCGCTTGTGGCCCACGTAGCAGCGCATCGACAGGGTCCGACGCTTGCGACGGGTTCCACGTGAACCAGAGTTCGCTGTCAGGCTTGCGGATCGTCGGGCGTAGGAGGTCCAACGACTTCTGCGACAGGCTCTGGGCTTCTTCGACCCATGCGCAATCGTAGCCCTCGAGTGACTTGATGCTGTCGGCGGTGTGGTTCTGCATGCCGACGAAGATGATTCGGCCATTGCCACCGCGAGACTTGATGACGGTGTCCTGAACTTCGAACAGATGACCGACGCCAAGGTCAATGATCTTCTGCTCAATCAACCGTTTGACCGACTGGTTCAGGCTCTTCTGTTTCTCGCGGACACAGACCGTCGACCGATTGGGATCGGCAACGTGGCACTCAACCACCATGTCAGCGAACAGCCAGGACTTGCCAGATCCTCGCCCGCCATGGGCGCCCTTGTAGCGGCTTGGAGCCATGAGCGGCGCTGCCCATCGCGGCGTTGCGATGGAGAGATCAGCCATCGGATTTGGGGTCCACGATGGTCCGCACGATGCGACTGATCGCAAGCTCGCCCTCGAGGGTTACCGTCTCGGGAGCCTTGCCGTAGATGCGATCGACGACGATGGACGCGGCCTTGAAGCGAAGTTCAGGCTCTGCAGGTTCAACGCCGGTAGCAACGTCGGCGAGGTGCTTGAGCGCCAGCGGGCCAGCGTCGCGGAACCAGTCAGGCAAAGCAGGACGGCCACCGTTACGCCCGGTCGGGTTGGCCGACTGCCCTGGCAACAGTCGACCGCGTTCGTCTCGGAGAGGCTTGGAATCCACGAGATTAGGATAGCAACTTGGCACAGAAACGCAACCGCTAAAAGACCGAACCCCGCCAGTGCGGAATTGCAGCGACGGGGTCCACGCGTTGTTGCTTAGGCTACGCACCGTCAAGGTGCACCAAAGAGAAACCCTCGTCAAGCGGAATGCAAGGCGAGGGCTAGTGCGTCGACACCGGGGTCAGGTTAGCCGAGGCCACCCACGACGTCAACGGCGCATGGGAGGTCGGCAAGGTTGGCGCCCTCGATGCTGACCCAGAAGTGGTTATCGAAGTGGCACGCAATCGCCACAGCCCATTGTTGCCCGACGATGGCGCGGACGAGTTCGTCTCGGGTGTAGGTGGGGTCGCAAGACATGGCTACGACGGGGTCAATCTGGCTTGAGTAGAACCAACTCCCACCGACCAGCACTTGCGGGTTGTGCTTCTTCTTCACCGTGCCTTTTCCGTGTGGCGTCGTGACGTCCATCCCGATCTTTACGTCGTCATAGTTCACACGTCACCTGCCTTCTTCGCATCGGCAGCTCGCCACTCCTCAAGGGGGCAATCCTGCATCGCATCGTCCACCAGCATCCGCAGGACTGCCGATGCCGGACACCCCCTAGAAGCCAGCCAGGCGGCTTGTGCTGGCGTCAGCGAGACTTGGCAGGTGTGAGCACGGCCAGATGGTGCAAGGCGCTTAGGGCGGGTTTTAGAGCGTTTGGAATCGGTCAGCATGGTTCACCCATCCAGTTGCGAGGGATGCCGTCGAAACGGCCATCGGGAGGAAAGTCTTCGGAGGCGTCGCAGTCCTCGCAGTCCTCGAGGAGGTTTTCATCTGCCGGATGGTTTGCGGCGTCAAGGATGCGGCGGGCTTTGGCAATGTCGCCAGCGTTGATGCTCGCCAGAGCGGCTTCAATGGCTTGATTCAAGGTCATGGGTGTCTCCAGAAAGAAAAGCCCGCCAGTGTGTGGCGGGCTGGGGGGGTCAGACAGCGGCGTAACCGAAGTCGCAATGCGAGGCGGCGCGGCGCATGGCAGCATCAGTCGCCATCTCGCGGGTGTAGCCCTTTGGCAGGTTGGTCTTTTCGGTGGTGGAGACCAACACGCGCTCACCTTTGTTGACGGTCAAGACCTCTTGAAGGCTGTAGGCGGTAACCGTGCTGCCGCCGTCGATGGTCTTGATGGCCGACGAGACAGAAACTTCAATCGTTGCCCAAGCGTTCAGTGATTCGGTGTTCTTGAGCAGCGTAATGGTCGTCATGGTGTCTCCCGTTTGCGAGCCGCTTTGTGCTGCTCACATCCACACTATGCAGCATAGTGGCCACACTGTCAAGCACTGTTCTTCTAACCGCATTGCAAAGCCAGATCAGGCCTGATCTCTGATCTGTCACCCCACAAAGAAAACGCCAACCTTTCGGTTGGCGCTTCAAACCTGATCCCGCGTGGGGAGACATCGGGACAAGGTACGGGGTCGAGCCCGTGGGGGGAGGGTACAGGTCAGGTGGAGGGAGTCAAGGGTGCCAGTGTGATGATGACGGCAGGCCGCCCACCTGTTGAGTGCTTCGACAGGATGATCTGTCCATCGCTCACCATCGCCGCCAAGACTTCGTCGATCTGCTCTGCTGTTCCACGGTTTGGAAACGCCCTGAGAACCTCAGATTTTGTGCACGGTGCAATCTCAAGCACCCGCCCAATGATCTTCGAGTTCGCCAACCTGCTGCGTCGTCGGTTCTTTATTTCTTCGTATGCCTTGATCGCGTCCATTTTGGACCTCCTAAGGCATGATACCACTAACAAAGAAAAAGAAACAAGGCACATGTAGTGCCTTGAAATCACGCTGTTTTGAAGTTAGAAAAAGACTATCTATCCGGTTATATAACCAGAGAACATCCTTCACTCATTCATAGGGGCAAGACGAATCTTCCTCTAAGAGACCCCGTTGAAAGAAGTGAAGGAAGGGGAGGCGAAACGCCGCACTACCTATTTCTCCAACGGGGACCTCACAACCCTAGCCTACTTCAGTTTGATTGTCACGCCAGAACGGCCACCTGTTGCGACCTTAGCCACAATCAACCGATCCTCTTGCCTCAGTCGGTCAAGGACTCCGTCCAACGCCATCGCGTCCAGACGTTGGCAAGCTCGGAGAAGTTGAGACCGTTGCACCCATCCGTCGGCATCGCCCAATCGCATCATGGCGGACTCGACGTAGGAGATCTGTCCTGCAACGTCGTTCCATTGCGGCGCCTTGTGGTCGCGCAATGACCGGGCGATGGTCCAGCTTGAGGCCTCAACGATTCTGATGGCGCACTCAACTACCGCCTCTGTCACCACCGGCCAAGCAGGCCACTGACAGCGTAGGATGGCCAGAGACAGCGCAACGCGGGTTGCCTGCTCCGCACACCGGCCAAGCAGCGCCGCAGGCACGTCGCCCTGTTGTGGTTCGCGTCGGCGCTCGTCGCAGTGCTCTGCGTAGTCCGCCAGCAAGGCAGCGCCGCCGCCATCCTCGACTTCGTCAGCCTGGTACATGCGCAGCAGAGCGCCGGTAGCCGCGTCGCCCTGTTCAGGGTGGCGCTTGTGCCACGTCTCATGGGATGCCCGACACGCTGCCACGGCTTCCTTGACGGCCAGAGGGATGGACCCGCTACCGGGTGCAGCCCGTTGGCGCCTTGGGAGTTCTAGCAACCCCTCGCACCAGAGATGCCGACCCATAAACCCGTCATCAACAGCCATCTGCCCGATGGCGTCATGCAAAGCGGCTGGCGTGCTCGAGCCAAAGATCGACAGCGCCGGAGCCGTGATCGTCCGGTCCTTGCCGCCTCGGGTGGCGCTCGTGGCCGCAACGTAGGAGCCGGTCCCGATGGTGGCCATCGTCAGCAACAGCGCCCGCATGTCCCGTTGATGGCCAGACCTGGCGTCAAACAGCGCCTTGAGCCGGGGTCCGTACTCATCCAGGACCAACAGCAGGCCAGTTCCATAGTTGGTGGCCTCTTCGATCCTCGTGATCGTGCTCACGGTGGACGACAGATCATTGGCACCGATCGACCCTGGCCAGATCTCCCGCAGGACTTGAGACAGCGCACCTTGAGGGCGACCCTTGCCGGTCGCCGTTGGCGCCACCGCACACACGATCTGTGCCGATGTCGCCCGGTCAAATGTCCAGCGCCTTGCGCCAAGGGCAGACCCAAGCGCCACGAGCGCACCTAGTGTCAGCCCCGGTTGAGGGTAATCGGCGCCGTCCAACACCCATGATGGGAATGACTCGCAAAGCCCGCCAAGTGCCCGCACGTCGTCGAGAAGCGACCATTGTGCGTCATCGTCAGGCTCTGGCAGCCTGACGAACTGGCGTGCTGGCGTGCTGTCAACGACAGCGTCGACGATCTCTCCCTCGACTTCTTGCCCAGTGATCTGCATGCCATTTAGGGCGTCATCGAATCGCGACACCAGCATGTGGCCAGTGCTGTTGCCCTTGGGGTCCGGCTTGTTGGCGGCTTCCTTCGCCTTGTGCTGGAGTTCTTTTTGAGACCACGGCGGCACGCATCGTTGCGACCATTCTCCCATGACGTCCACGATCTCCGACTCAGACAGGCCGAACCCCGTTGCGCACGCCCTCGCCACTTTCATTGCAGCAGTATGGCCGCCACTGCCAGAGATGGCGCCAGGCATGCGAGCAACGTAGGCGCGGGCACGCTCCAGGCGCCGCGACGGATCGAACACGCTAGACGGCAGGATCTGCTGTGCTGGCGCCTTGGGTCGCTTGTAGGCCCGCATCGCCTCGAGCACCCATGTCGGGATGGGAGCCGGTTCAACGTCGCAGAGAACCTCATAGGTTCCCGCCGCTGTCGTGGAGCCTGGGCCAACAACGTAGCCACCGATCCCGCGAGTGTCGACGTCATCGAACCCAAGACAGCCCTTCGCCTTTTGCGTGTTGCGCAAAACGTCGTCGTCGTCGACGCCCTCTGGCATGGCGTAGTAGTAGTGAAAGCCCCCTCGTGGTGTCTGCACGATCAACGTCGGATCCATGCGCTCATGGATCGGGTGAGCCGGATCGGCGCTGTCGACGTCGACGACGAACAAGCCCGACGATCGACCACAAGCAATGCCAACAGCACACGTCGGATAGGGATTGAAGAGCGCCCGCACCTTGTCGGCATCGTTGCTGGCTACGACGTCCCAAGCGTCGACAATCGGGCGCTTTTGCTTGCCAATGGGAAAGACTGCCCAACCGTTTGCGGCGAGGGAAAGAGCAAGATCAAGGCTATTCACTTCACACCGCCGATCTTGAACGCACGCGAGCCGCAACGGAACGCGCGCGCCACGTCGGTGAGCCTGCTTTGATCTCCGAGGTCATGGTTTTCCGTCGTCCAATAGTCGTTGCTAATGGTGAACGAATCGGGCGCCTCCGCACCTTGAAGCATGCAGAAAATAACATGCCCCCGCGACTCCGAAAGCGCCGCGACTAAGAACATGAGGTCATTGGCGATCATCTGCTCGATGACCTCGACAATGCGATCGTCGTGGTCCTCGTCCCATACGATTGCGAAGCGGTGGATGTACTGACGGTCAGCCGTCAGATATTCACAGATGGTAACGTCTCGTGTTTCATCGACGACGACAAAAGCACTAGAAAGCTGTTTCATTGTCTACCTCTGGGCTTTCGGCCCGGTCTTGGTGGTGCCTTTCGAGCGCCACGATTCTCAGCCTGCATACCACATGCAGAATCAAAAAGGGATCTCTTCGTCTTCGTCCCATGTAGCAGCGACAAGCGCCGGTCCGTGGTCGACTGCTACGATGCGCGTGTAGTCTCCGTCGGGAATCGTCTTGATGGCGACGACGCGGCGCATGTAGCCCTGCTCCATCAGTGCCACGGCTTCGCTTGCGGTGTCTGGCATGTCGACGCCACAAACGTTCTCTTTCCACCATGCAACGGCTTTGTTGTAGGCGAATCCGTCGTGTTCAATGCACACCCATTCACTGGCGACTTTGACTGCAACAGGAGCCATATCAAGAAAGCTAGCTTCGTTGTAGTATTCAACACGCATCGTCGACGGTGCATCGGCGTTGCCTTTTTTGCGATGCACAGCGAACCGGACAGACGTGATCTCGTGGATCGTCGCGGTTGGCTTTGTCGCTGGTCCTGACAAGATCGGGAGGTTGCTCGCTGTGGCGTTGGCTTTCTTCTCAGGCGGTGGAAACTCGCTGTCACACTCGGAGCATGCACGAGCCGACGTCGGCTGCATCGCCATGCACACCGGGCAGATTTTGACCGGGGCATCGCCGTCGCCCTTGCCTTTTGTCGCCTCTTTCACCCGCACGTTGTCGACGGGCCCATGCCGCGCCACGTTGCCGCCGTAGTCGAGGATGACGCAATCGGTCTTGCCATCGGCAATCCGCATCCCTCGCCCGACGATCTGTTGGTAGAGCGACGTCGACTGCGTGGCCCTGACAATCGCCAGCACGTCGACCACAGGCGCGTCAAAACCCGTTGTGAGCACGTCACAGGATGCCAGGGCAGCAAGTTCCCGCCGACGGAAGCGCCCGATAATCGACTGGCGAACCATCTGTTCTGTGTCGCCCGTGATCACCTCACAGGAGTGCCCACGATCCCGCACAGCGTCCGCTAGGTGGTTGGCGTGGGCGACGGAGCACCCAAACAGCAGCGCCGACGTACGGCCAGCCTGTAGCGCCTCGTGCACATCGTCGGCCACCTTCTGCGTCACTTCTTCGATGTCAGCAGCAAGCTCGAGGTCTCGCGCCGCAAACTCTCCCATACGGGTTGCCACTTGCGACACGTCGATCTGTGTCGATGCCGTGCCAGTCACGAGCGGAGACAGGAACCCATCGGCAATCAACCGGGCGACGTCGCAACGGTAGACAATCGAGGTGAACAGCGCGCCTTCGCCTTGGGTGAGGTAGCCCTGGCCGAGACGATGGGGTGTGGCGCTCAAACCTACGATCCGCAGGCCAGGGTTGATGGCCCGAAGGCCCTTCACCAGCGTCTGATACTGACCGTCGCCCTCAGGGGGGATAAGGTGGGCCTCGTCGACAATGAGCACATCGACATTTCCCAACTGTTCCGCCTTGCGCGCCACGGTCTGGACACCACAGACCGTGATCGCAGAGACGCCCCGCTTCTTGAGGCTGGCGGACCAAACAGCCATCGGTGCCTCTGGCCACATCTTGCGCACGGCTGCAGAGTCTTGATCGATCAACTCAGCGCGGTGCGTTGCGATGACGACGCGCCCGCCGCAGTCCTGCACGACAAACCGGGCAAGCTCGCCAAGAACCGCCGTCTTCCCGCCACCCGTTGGGATCTCCACGAGCGGGTGCATTCCGCCTCTTTCCCAATAGGCGATCACAGCGTCGACGGCTTCTCTCTGGTATCCACGTAGTTTCATGAGCGCACCCTAGCGCCGTTTGTTGGCTGATTCAACTTTTTTTGTTGACACGCTCATGCATCGCCCCTACGTTCCCCTCCACAAGAGGTGAAACGTGATTGCGAAGAAGAGCCTGAAGGACGCCATTGAGGCGCGTGCCCCTAAGATCATTGTCTACGGCGGTAGCGGCGTCGGAAAGACAACGCTCATTGCGTCGCTTCCGGGCAAGCTGTTGATTCTGTCGTCAGAGTCGGGCTTGCTGTCGTTGGCTGGAGCGGACCTTGATGCTGATGTGGTTGAGGTCTCCACGATGGATTCGCTGCGTGCTGTCTATTCAGAGTTGCGCAGCGGTGACCACGGTTATGATTGGGTCATTCTCGACAGCGTCAGCGAGATTGCGGAGGTTGTGCTGTCTGCCGAAAAGGCGAAGACCAAAGACCCGCGCCAAGCCTACGGCGCTCTTCAGGATGAGATGATCAAGATCATGAGGGCGTTCCGCGACTTGGCATGTGGCGTCTATTTTTCGGCCAAGCTGCACGTCAACAAGGACGAGGCCACCGGTCGAGTGTCCTACGGTATTGGCATGCCAGGCAGCAAGTTGGGCGAGGGAATCCCCTACCTCTTCGACGAAGTTTTTCGCATGATCGTGATCGACGAGGACGACGGACGCGGTGGCAAGGTCTCTGCCCGCTATCTGATGACCTGCACCGATGGAAAGAGCGTGGCCAAAGATCGCTCTGGTCGCCTTGACGCCCTCGAGGTGGCGGACCTTGGCGCCATCGTTGCCAAGATCAAGGCCTGACAACACGCCCACCGGAGCGCATCCGGTCCAGCCTCACACGGGGGATAGGCGCCCGTCACAGACAACGAGAATGCAGATGAGCGATTGGAACAGCGGCAACGATGACGGCGACCTTGGCGCCCTTGGCTTTGATTCTGACGAGGTGGAAGCGCCAGAGTTTGCGTTGCTTGCGGACGGGCGGTATCCGTTGATCTGCACGTCGGCTCGTGTGGAGCCGTCGAAGAACAATCCCAGCACCATCATGGCGAACATTGAAGAGACTGTCGTTGATGGTCCTGGCGCCGGTCGCAAGGTGTGGAGCCGCTACATTGTCGCCCACGAGAAGCCCGACGTGATGGCTCGAGGTCGCGCCGACATCAAACGGATGATGCAGGCCTACGGCGTTGGTGGTGCCAGCCTGACACCCATTGTCGGTCTGGAGTGCATCGGCGCCGTGACGACCGAAGCGGCCAAGGGTGATTTTGCTGCCAAGAACAAGGTCAGCCGCCGTGAGCCGTCGGCCAATGCTCGCCAGCCTGCACCAGCGGCAGCAAGCAAACCCGCCGCAGCAAAGGCTCCGCCTGGTTTCCTTGCCAGCCGGAAGGGGTGACACGTGATCGTGTGGCAACGACGAGACGGCACACGGATCGAACTCGACGGCGAGCGCCTACGGGCGCTTCGTCTTTCGACGAATCAGACACAGGCCGATGTGGCAGAGCACATCGGTTGCACATCGGCTGCTGTGTCGTCGTGGGAGACAGAGGCCCGATGTCCGTCGTTGCCGCAGATTGAACGCATCGTTGATCTATTTGGCAAAAAACTAGAGCGCAGCGGCGCTCTTCGCGTGGTGAAACAATGACAAAATCAGCAGCAGCAAAAGAAACCGAAAAGGTTGGCTCACAGAATCTTGTTGGCTTGTTCTTCGTTGGCAATGTTGGCGACCGTCGAGGTCATCAAGGCCACGTGCTGGCGTACCTTGTGAACGGCTTCTACCTTGTCCAGTTCTTCAGTTGGGTGATGGGAGACCCAACCAATCAAGGCGTCGTCAGGTTGGAGGATCTGTTGCAAGCAGAGTTCTATACCGATCACGGCCAATGGATTGAAGCAGGCGAGAACCTGACGCGCCGGAACATGGCCAAGGTGAAACCATGATCATCTACCTCGACACTGAAACCGTACCGTCTTCACGTCTTGACGTGGCAGAGCACATCGCTGCCAAGCACTTTGATGCCGACGACATCGCCAAGGCAGCGAAGAAAGCAGCGGCAGACCTCGATAAGACCAGCCTCAGCGGTTTGTTTGGCGAGCTTGCTGTCATCAGTTGGGCCAATGGTGAACGGGAGCCCCGCACGCTTGTGCGCAACTTCAGCAAGCCCGACGGTGAACGCGAGATGTTGCAGGCGTTTGCAAACAGCGACGTCGATGGTGACACCATCGTGGCCCACAATGCAGAGTTTGATCGGAACATGATCCGTCAACGCGCTATCGTGCTTGGGGTTCAGTTGCCCGATGTTTATTCGGCCATCGAGGTCAAACCGTGGAATTCAAGTTGGCGTTGCACAATGTCGATGTGGTGTGACAGCCGCATGGGTCGAGTGAGCCTAGATGATCTCTGCCTGTCGTTTGGCTTGCCAGGCAAAGGCGGCGTCGACGGTAGCATGGTCGCGGGCATGGTGCGAGCGGGCCGCATTGATGAGGTTGCCGCATACTGTGCCGACGACGTGCGACGAGTGCGAGCGATCTACCAGAGGATGGTGCGCAGTCCTGCCAGCCGTATGCCTTCAGCCGGTGACGACGCATGACCGAATCAGAACACGTCATCCAATGCCAGGCGATCCAATGGATCAGGCAGCACACGCCGTATGTCTGCTACGCGATCCCCAACGGCGGCAGCCGTGGACGTCGACAAGGTGCAGCCCTGAAGGCTGAAGGCGTCTTGGCAGGCATTCCCGATATCCACATCCCAGCGTTGAGTCTTTTTATCGAAATGAAGACACCGACAGGCAAGGTGTCGCCGGTCCAAAAGGAAATGCATGAGCGACTGCGCAAGGACGGCCAGATTGTCGAGGTGTGCCGAAGTGTCGACGACGTGATGCGCGTCGTCATGATCGAGATGGCTCCCAATGTTCCCACACGCCAGCCAATCAAGAAGGTGCAGCCATGAAAAGCCACAGAGTGAAGAACCAGAAAAGGTGTCCCTACCCAATCAAGCCCCTTAGTTCTCCCGCCACCGACGACGGATCGCATTTGTGGGCTGCGATTATCGCAATCCCAAAGAAGAAGGTGAAGAAATGACCAACGAAGAGACAGAACGAGCCATTGCCAGCGCCCTTACCGCCGCTGCCATCGTGGCGCACGAGCGGCGCGCCAAAGCACGCAAGGGAAAAAATAAGCACGCCGTCGACGCAGCCGAAGCCATGTGCGCGCACATCGACATAGCCCGTAGGGCACTTGAAGCCCTTGAGAGGTGCGAGCCAATGCGGTTCGTCCCCCTTGCCGAATTCCTCAAACAGGACACGCCATGAGCAAACGGTATTGGTGTCCGATGTGTGGGGACCTCACGTCTTGCGATTTTGCTGGCATCGCCGACCTCGTGCCCCACCGAGAGCACTGCCAGACCTTGACAGAGATCCCCTCCGTCGACCCACTAGACGTGCCAGAGCCGACGACGTGGGGTGAGTCTGGCGGAGCGGAGGCGGTGTGTCTTCGCTTCTACTTTGACGACGCGGTCTACATCCGTGACGGCGTGTTCGCTTGGGTCGACAGCATGGGATGGCGTGTCTCTGACGGCGACGTGTGGCAAGACATGCCCGACATCGTCGACGCCATCAACTACGTTGCAGGGGTGACTCCATGACCAAAGCCGAAGCCCGCCACGTCGCCCGACTGACGGCAGAAGTCGAGGAACTCCGCAAAGAGAACGCTCGCCTGTCCGGCGTTATCAGTTCGTTGATTGCGAAAAAAGTATTCGCTTGCATTGCGCTTGCGGAGATCAAGGCCATCGTCGACGAGGTGGGACTATGATCGAAATCAAACACGGCGACTGTCTCGACGTCCTCCGCACCCTCGCAAATAACAGCGTCGACAGCATCGTCACCGACCCGCCCTATGGTCTGTCATTCATGGGAAAGAAGTGGGACTACGACGTGCCCGCCGTCGAGGTGTGGACCGAGTGCTTGCGCGTGCTGAAGCCAGGCGGGCACCTACTGGCGTTCGCCGGGACAAGGACGCAACACCGGATGGCCGTGCGCATTGAAGACGCGGGCTTTGAGATTCGGGACATGATCGCGTGGGTGTATGGAAGCGGCTTCCCGAAGTCGCTCGACGTGTCGAAGGCTATCGATAAGTCGGCGGGGGCTGCCGCCATTCAATGGCAAGGTTGGGGCACCGCCCTCAAGCCCGCGCTGGAGCCGATCACCGTCGCGCGCAAGCCCCTTTGTGGGACCGTCGCCGCGAACGTGCTGGCGTGGGGCACGGGCGCGATCAATGTGGATGGGGGGAGGGTGGGGACGGAATCGACTGTCGTATCTCGTAAAGCTGTCGGCGCGATCATGGGGTCAAACGGCATCTATGGCGGCTCAAACGGGCTGCGAGATACCGGATCGAACGCCGGCCGCTTCCCCGCCAACCTCATCCACGACGGCAGCGACGAGGTTGTTGGGCTGTTTCCGTCAGATAGACCCGGTGGAAACTTCCCAGAAGGTGGCAAAAAAAGCGCGGCCACTGACAACGCGTTTGGTGAGTTTGCGGGCAGCGGGCAGCCAGCCCGCGCCATGGGAGACTCCGGCTCCGCCGCCCGCTTCTTCTATTGCGCCAAGGCAAGCGCCGAAGACCGTGACGACGGATGCCACGCCTTGCCCGCCAAGTCCGCAGGGCAGGTCACTGGAGGCCGTGCAGAGGGTAGCGCGGGGCTCGACAGTCCCCGATCCGGTGCCGGTCGTCGACGTGACGAGACCCGCAACAGCCACCCGACCGTGAAGCCGACCGACCTCATGCGGTACCTGTGTCGTCTTGTCACTCCATCGGGCGGTCTTGTCCTTGACCCGTTTGTCGGATCGGGCTCAACAGGACGCGGCGCCGCCCTCGAGGGGTTCGCTTTTATCGGGATTGAGCGGGAAGCCGAATATGTGGAGATCGCCAGAGCACGGATCGATGCAGCGATCAGGCAACGGCACAAAGACACCGCTCAAGGATCACTCTTCTAGGGTTGATCCCGCATTCCAACGCCCCAGAAATAAACCTCGACACAGTGCTTGACAATAATCAGGCACTGCGTAGAATGGGCGTCAGGGAGACACACAATGACCATCACCGAATGCCGATGCCCGCAATGCGAAGCCGAGTACGAGCGCGACGAATACGAGGACGCGCCAGAGATCGAGTGGGACACCCCGATCTCAGACGACGAGCTTGCCGAACGCCTCGCCTGGTTCTGGATGCCGAAAGAGGAAGCATGAGCCGCACATTCCAGCGCGCCATCATTCGCCAAGCTGCCCGCGAGGGGCTGCCCGTTTGGGCTTGGTTGCTCGCCACCTACTACCGAGAGACGACCAATGCGTGAACCTGACGACGACCGAGACGAGCCAACCGACGACGAGATCGCAGAGCACATTGCCACCCACACAGATTGCGATGCAGAGATCACCGATATGATGTGGCTGACGACCGATGCCCAGATCCTCCAGTGGGCGCATGAACTCCGCCAGTCGATCTACGAGGCTATCGTGGAGAACCGCAACGACCGAAGCGACGGTGACGAGTGAACAAGCACACACCGGGACCGTGGCGCGTCAAAATCTACAAGCCGTACCGGTCGGAAGCGATCATCGTCAACAACGACGGAGAGATTGCAAGCGTTGACCTCGCTTGCATGCCCGGTGCAGAGGCAGACGCCTACCTTATCGCCGCCGCTCCAGACATGCTGGAGGCGCTGGAATCCATCGCGCCGATGCTGCCTCATGGCGTCGTCGACAGTGACCCGCAGTGGGCGGCGGCAATCAATGCCGTCCGAGTTGCCATCAAGAAAGCACGAGGTGAGACGTGAACCCCATGACGATCACCCCCGACGAAATAATCCGCCGCCAAATCGCCCGCGCCTTGTCCGATCTCGCGGACGCGGCAGCAGCCATGAGGGTGGCCCGCGAAGCCGCCTACGATGCGTCCAGAGTCGCGACGATGCCTGGGGTGCGACGAGAGGCGGTCTTGTCCGCCATCAACGAACTAGCAGCGCTTGTGGTGGCAATCGACAGGGTGACGGCAGCGCAACGGAAGGTGGACAATGAGTGACGCTGATTTGATCCGCGAACGAGACCGCGCCATCAAACGCGCCGACACGCTAGAGGCAGAAGTGTGGGCGCTCGGGGTGCAGGTGGTGGCGCAGAAGGCCCGACTGAAACTGGCGTCAGAGGTGATCGAAGCCATGCGCCTCTTCGATCACAAGAAGACCGACGCGGCCCTGGCGGCATGGGACAACGTGCCAGGGCAGGAGCCATG
>Ga0209492_1000123_pt1 | contig 24139 bp, 45 predicted proteins | sample PPLLak12cMay2015_FD_187253 | JGI IMG/M metagenome (GOLD analysis project Ga0209492, IMG submission 187253) | Freshwater sediment microbial communities from Prairie Pothole Lake near Jamestown, North Dakota, USA - PPLs Lake P7 Core (1) Depth... | ecosystem: Environmental > Aquatic > Freshwater >... | reverse complement strand
TAAATACTACTATTTAATCAAAAAATTATCCTAATCTTTAAATTAAAAATTATGAAAAATCTTTTATCAATACTTATAATCCTGATCTCTTTTACTTCTCTATCTAACGATGGATGGCCTAGCAAAAAAGCTAGACACTCGAATGCTGGGTTTAATTACAAGAAACTTCACAAAAAGCACAAAAAAGTAAAAAGACATAATATTTTGTTTAATGCAAATAACTGCAAAAACACAAAATATAAATAGAACTTATAGTTCAGAAAGGGTCTTGGTAAAACAAGGCCCTTAATTAATTTAATTTATTCTTTAAATAATTATGTTAAGATAATTAATAAGCATAAATTAGACATAATTATAATATCCCACTTTAATAATAATATTATGGCGTTTGAATTTGAAACAGATTATGTATTTGTACTAGAATTAAAATTTACAGATGAAGATACACTAAGTGTACACATAATAAGTCCTGATGTAGATAAATTTATAATAGCACTAGAAGATGATTTGCATTTAAAATACATTCATAAAGAATCTGATAGAAGTAAATATAAATTTAAAAAACTATGGACATTGAAAACAGCAATGACAATATCCAACATAGCAACAGCTGCTATGAACAAAAAACATCTATGTAATTAGATTCCTTAAATCTTATATTTTTAAATAAACCCTTATGTAAATTACATAGGGGTTTTTATTAATCCCTTAAATCTTGTACTATGAAATATATACTAATAGCCCTTCTCTTAGTTATATCTAAGATAAGTACAGCCCAAGAAACTAATACGTTTATTATTTCTGCAATTAATTTAGATTCAGTAGAATTTACTATAAAACAGTGTACTACAACAGCAAATAATTTTAAGATACATACTAATAAAATATCAGATTTTACATATGAATATAATCTTGAAGGTTTCAGCAACTATGTTATTAGAATAAAAGATCTAAAAAACAATAAAACTAAATCTATATATATCAATACAGGAAGAATAATTAAAAATCTAACACCTTTAAAATTTAACGCAGATTTCAACACAACATCTTCTCTGCATATTAGATATAATAAAAAATTAAAAATGTATGAATACTTAATTTTGAAATAATTAAGCTTATTCATACATAAACCTTATTAAAGGGGGGAATAGCGGGAAATTGTGAATAAAGTACCGCTATTTTTTAATCTATTAAAATCTTACATACATAGATAACTGTTTGCCGCTAGGCAGTAAAAAAGCAGTTACATTTTATTTAGGTTTATTTTGAAAGAGTAGTAGTTATCCTAGACTACTAATTCTTAGACTTTAAAAGTCTGTCCTATAGGAGAAATATATATACAAATTATTTTTAACTATTTAAAACAACTATTATGAACAAGGTAACATTAGTATCAGCAAAAGGAGTAAAAGGTGGAAAAGTTCAATTGACTTTCTCACAAATCGTAGAAACTAGCAAGAATGCTACAAGTTTAACTTCTCTATTAAACGCTTCAGATGAGCGATTTAATCAACAAAAACCAAGATTGGCATGGATGTCTGCAGAGCCTACAGATGTACAGAAACTGTTTGGCATAGACGCTAATCTAGAAGAAGGGCAAGAATTAGAAATTAATATGGTAGATCCAAGAATAGCTGGAGATGACCGTCCTTTGAACATTCGTATCATCGAAAGTACAAAAGGCAGTGACTATGATGTTGCTAATTTCGAAACTCGTGCTAAAAGAGCAGGTAAAGATGGAGATTACATTTTACATAATGGCATGTACATTTATGTAAAAACTAGCATAGTACTAGGTACTCCTGAACATGTTCTTTACACTGAAACAACTCGCAAAGAAGCGGGTGCTTCTGCATCTTCAGCTATTGCTGATGCACTAGGAGAATAATACATTCAATAAATTAAGGGGAGTAGCGTTATGCGCTACTTCCTTTTTTTATTAAATCTAGTTTTAATTACTTAAAATATTACTATGAACAGTATTGATACAAGAAAAAGAGTAAATATAGAAGATATTGGACTTTATATTAAAAGTTTGCAAATAGATTATAATTTAGGGAATAATGCTAGAATAGCTATGCTAATAACTAAGCATTTTAATGTATTTTGCACAGAAGAGGACATACTCAAATACGAAGAACTTTCTTATTATCATGAATGTTTTTCTGAAGAAGAATATGATTTATTAAACGAAAGAGAACAATATTTTAAACAACTAGGTAGAACAAACCCTTTTTACTAAAATTAATAGATATGAGAAATTGCCCACAATGGTTAAATAATCTTATATACTTTTTAGCTGGTATAGGTTTTTATGGAATATTATTAATGCTCTAAAATAAAACCAATACTAAATACTTTCGGTGCTGTGTATTGATTAGTAATTAATACAAACTGATGACAGACGGGGAAAGACCCGTACATAATGCAGTGGCGGAATTGGTAGACGCTAACGTGTGTTAATAAAGGCTTATGTCAGATATAGTGTCTGAGACTGACTTATGGTTGCACACACGGGAATGCTGGCAAGCAGAGTGTAGTTATAATACATTACACATCACAGGTTCGAATCCTGTCTGCATTACTATTTATTAACTAAATCTAATATTATGAAACTATATTATTTTGATGAAAAAGGCAAACCTTATAGATTTAAAATTTACCCATATTTATTCTTACTATTTTGTTTAACAATTCTGTTATCACTAACAGAAAATAATTCTAAAGAAATAGATTATGAAGTTGAGCCTCAATTTGTAGAAATTTATACAGGAGAGGAACCTTTTGACTTCAAGCAGTTTAAACAATTTGTAATAGATTGTGGAATTAAATTCCCTGATATAGTAGTTGCTCAAGCTATTCAAGAAGCTAACTTTAAATCTCAAATATGGAAAGAAAATAACAATCCATTTGGAATGAAAGTAGCTAGATCACGTAACTCTACTGCTCTTGGTGAAAATAGGGGACATGCTAAGTTTAAAAACTGGAGAATGGCTGTATTAGATTACGCTTTAATGCAAGCAGTATTTGCTAGAAAGGTCACAACCAGAGCTCAATATTTTGAATATTTAAAAAATTATGCTGGAGATCCTAATTATAGAGATAAATTAAAACAACATCTCAGAGATTATAAAGGATTTGGCATATCGGAAGATTATTTATATGATTTATAAAATTTAGACAAATGAGCAATGCAGATAAACCAATTAATCCATGCACTATTAAAGGTAGACAAGGATTCGGAAACCAACCAACAATACCAAATAGAGAAGTTTACGGCTTAACTAAACGTGAATATTTTGCGGGATTAGCAATGCAGGGAATGATACAAAACATGCACATTAAACTTAATCTATCTAAAACTGAAGCTGATATAATTGCTTCTCAATCAATTCAATTTGCAGATGAACTACTTAAACAACTTGAATCAGATGCGAGAGGATGAAATGATGGAGGGGTGAGTGTAACGGTTTGCAAATAGGCAATCGTTTTAATGTTGCTTATTTGCTGTTATGAAATAGTTGGTCTTGTAGTTTAATGTAAATGGTAGTTAAGTACCGCCTCGCAAAGGTAGGCAAAACCCAACCGCAAGAAGGAGATTCAGGTTCGACTCCTGACAAGACCAATTTTTTATAACAGTCGTGCAGGCGCACGTTTCAATTGCGCTTATACTTTGTTATTAATCACCCTCCCCCAACTAGAAGAAATACTTAAAAATCAGTAGAGATGGAAGAAAGAGAATATTACACTTATAAAATTAAGTGTAGAAATTGTTTGAAAGTACGTGAAATGGTATTTTCATTAAAGTCTAAATTTACACCTGAACAATTTAAAGGTGCTATGAATGAAAAATCAACATACCCACAAGCGGCTCAATGTAGATGTGATAACGGAAGTATTATGTATCACGATGTTGTGAGTTATTGTATTACATTGTAACCCTTAAAAACGAGAAAGGATGAAAACAGCAGTGGAATTGTTCGTTCAAGAATTATTCAATAATGGTTATTTTCATTATGGAATACCTGAAGATATGGTTAATGAAGCCAAAGAAATGGAGAAGCAACAGATAATTGAGGCTTATGCTAGCGGCGTTTTAAATGAATGCTCAGGCGCAAATATTAGAAGTGAACAATACTACAACGAATATTACAACAACACATTTAAAACCCACGACAAATGAGAGAAATAAAATTTAAAGCGCAACGATTAGACGGTAAAGGATGGGTTGTTGGACATTACACAACCGCTGAAGATTGTGTTTACAAATCAATAAGTCATTACATAATTGTTAAAGGCGTTATTTCTTATGGTGTTCAATGGGAACGATATACAGTCAACCCCGATACCGTTTGCCAATTTACAGGCTTACTAGATAAGGATGGAAAGGAAATATTTGAAGGGGATATTATTGATACTGAAAAAGCCCCTATGCGAGTAGTTTATAAAGATGGATGTTTTTATTCTGAATCAGAATCAATGTATAGACTCGGTGGTTGGAGCATAGAATCAATTCAAGTAATCGGTAACACCCACGACAAATGAAAACAGGCGCATATTATTTAGCTATCTTAGCCCTCGCCCTAACATCATGCGACACGGCTAAACGGGCGCAGAGGCATTACGACAAAGCGGTTAAACTAGGCGTAAGATGTGAGCCTAAAACAGACACGCTTACACTGACACGAATTGATTCTGTGCTAGTCAATAACGAATGGATTAAGTACGAGGTAAAGTACGATACAATCATTCAGTACAATACACTATACGTTCCTAAAACACGGTACGAAATCAAAACAGAATACAAGCTACAACGGGATTCAATTGAAGTTGTTAAGTACAAGGTGAAAACCGAGTATAAACAAAACAAACCCTTCCCTGGGCGTTTGATTATTATTATAGCTTCCATATTCGTGGCGTTGGTTATATTTGGTAATAATATAAATAAATTGATATGAAAGCAAGTGAGTTAAGAATTGGGAATTATGTAATGGATAGAGGTAATAAAGTTTTACTTATTGACCATTGGGAATATAAAGATAAAATATCTGAAAAAAGGATTGATGGTTACCATCCGTTTACAGAATACGTAGAGCATCTTCAACCAATCCCACTAACAGAAGAATGGTTGTTTAAGTTTGGGTTTGAAATAGGCTATAATAAAACAAAGATGTTAGATGTTTATTGTAAAGATTTTGGTTTTCTTATAGAAAGAAGTAATGGTGGTAATTTTTATTATAAAAAAGTTTACGTACAACACGTCCACCAACTACAAAACCTTTACTTTGCACTAAGTGGGGAGGAGTTAACCTTTAAATCAGAATAAGATGAAGTACAGTAAACAGTTACCTGAATGGTTAAGAAAAAGATGTTGGGGTATATTCATGGGAATGACTCCAAAGATGAGGAGATTTGTTTATAATAGCAGTTTTGAATCAATGTGTAAAAATGGTAAATGGCGTTAAGATGAAACTAATTAAAACAGAAGATGAACAAGGAGTCATGTATTCCTTATCAGGAGACAATCTGCCTGAAAATTATGCGTTATCTGATAAAAACTGTCAAGATATTGAACGTGGTTATGACTTGGATGAGTTGGCTGATGAATGTCAAAATATTTTAATAAAAGATAATTGGAGAGAAAGTCCCTCTCAAAAGATTGCTTTCACGTTGGGCTTCCAAAAAGCACTTGAAATTCTTGGTGATAAGAAGTTTAGCGAGAAACAGTTAAAATTTGCATACAACAGAGGTTCTTACGATGATAGATTGAATAACAAGAAACTTTTTAATGCTGATAAATATATCCAATCACTACAACAAACTGAATGGGATTGTATTATAGAGACGGAAGATAAAATAGCAATTGATGGTCATACAAAGATTGGAATAGAGCCAAAATTTGACTCAAAAGGACGTTTAATTCTTAAAAAGATTTGATATGAAAAACATACATTTATTACCAACAGAAAAACCAAGTAGATTAATAATCCAAAATGGAAATAAATTAATACTTGGTGTTTTAGATTATTCTATAATAGAAAATAGACAACACATCTACATCACTAATTCAGAAGAAATTAAAGAAGATAATTGGGGTTTATCAAAACTAAATGAAGTAATATTATTTGGCAGAAGTTATAATGAAAAGTTTTATAAAAAAATCATTCTAACAACAGACCTTGACCTTATCAAAGATGGTGTACAAGCTATTGATGATGAGTTTTTAAAGTGGTTTATAAAGAATCCAAGTTGTGAGTTTGTTGAATGGGATAAAAACTATAATCGAGGTAATGGGAAATATTATTACAAAATCATCATACCACAAGAAGAATCTGACAAGGAATTCAAACGTATAACTGCTAGTCTTAAGAGACAAGGCCCTGAAGCATTTGCTAAGTGTGAAAAGTCTTTATTTGATCTAGAGCAGAAGCTTATGTTTGGTAAAAAACAAGAAACACTAGAAGAAGCTGCTGAAAATATGTGGCTTGACCCTATACAAAATTTAACATCAAAAATGTCATTTATTAATGGTGCTAAATGGCAAGCTGAAAGAATGTATAGTGAAGTTATTGAATTTGCTGAATGGATTAGAATTAAAGATTTTCAAACTACATCTAAAGACAATTGGATTGGTTTAGATATGAAATACTATACAACACAAGAGTTGTTTGAACAATTTAAAAAGAAATAAGATGAAAAAGTTTATTTTAGGCATAGGATCAATGTTAATTGTATTTCTAATCTTTGCATGCATTATGATGCCATTAATGTTTATATTCTTTACTCCAGTGCTACCTATTATGTTACTAGCATTTCCTATGACGGCTATAAATCATGGAACAGATAAAGTACATTGGAGTCAGAAGCCGTATCTATGGTATTTTAACAAGGTTTGGTTAAAAGCATTAGATGCATTAACACTTTAAAAAAGTAGTATGGAAAATGAATTTATTCCTTATATGGAAGCATTAGCTTTAAAAGAATTAGGATTTGATGAACCTTGTATAGGTGTTTACTATGGTGATGAGGACGATATACAATTTGTTCTTAATGTAAGGGAAACCCAATACTATGCTCAAAAAGGATATAAAAATGGTATTCTTGTACCAACTTGGCAATCAGCATTTAGATGGTTTAGAGAGAAGTACGGGTTATGTCATTTTATAAACTTTAGTGGAGATGGATTTTGTAGTGGATGGGAAGATAAAGGATTTAATGAACATGCGTTTGAAAATTTTAAAACCTATGAAGAAGCAGAACTTGCTTGTATCACCAAGTTAATAGAAATTGTAGAACAAAAGTAATATGGAAAAAATACCAACAGCAGAAGAATGGTTATTAAATCATAAAGAAATGTCTAAGTATGATGTTGCATATTGTGATGAAGGTGGATATTTAGGAGTGAATGAGGAAGCGTTATATAAAATAATGATTGAATTTGCTAAACTTCATGTAGAAGCTGCATTGAAAGCAGCAAGTGAGAAAGCAATAACAAATGTTTTTCCTACTGATGAAGAACAATGGGAGCATGTACCTGAAATTATTACTTCTGAAGATTTAGAAGATAATGAAGGTATATATCTTGAGGTAGATAAAAACTCAATCCTAAACAGTTATCCACTAGAAAATATTAAGTAGTATGGACTTTGCATTAGGATTAGGTACAGGCATCATCATTACATGGGCTGTAGCAATGAGACTCAAGGTTGAGTTGAAGAAAGAAGTAGAATTATTGAAGGACTTTGATACTTGGAAAGAATGGAAAAATAAATCAGAGAGAAATGAAAAGTAAAGAAAAACAAAGTGGTTTTGCTGTGGGTATGTTAACTATGTTAATTGGATCTATAGGTAGTAATTTATTTAGTGTAGGAGGATGGGTTACATATCTTGGTTTAACCTTTATGCTTGTATGCTTAGTCATTGTTTATTATTATACTAAATCAAAATAACATGGTAGTTTATAAATGTAACACGTGTAGTAAATTAAATGAAGAGCAAGCAAAGTGTTTTAGAAATGAACATTATGTACCTAAAGGATGGATAACAATGGATTTAAAGTATTATCATAATGATCAACATAGTGACTCTTTAGTTAAACTAGTAGGTGATTTAGATAAACTTTTACATTTTTGTTCCAATGATTGCTTTCTTAATCATTTTTTTTGGAAACCTCAACCAGTAAAAAAAATAAAAATTTCTAAATCAAAGTAAAATGGAAACACCAAGTCAAGAAATATTTGATGAAATGAAAGCTATTGCTACTGAAATATGGAATACATATGACAACAAGTATGGCTATGTAGATGAGAAGTTAGGTAGGTTAAGTTATTTAACTAATGTTGAAGATAATGCTATGATATGTTATAGAATGTTTGATTGGAATAATCAAAGCATATTTAAAAGTAAAGCTTCTGAAGATGTATTAAATTATATTAAAAACAACTTATAGTATGCCAGATGTTTCAATGTGTATGAATGAGGAGTGTCCTCTAAAAGAAAAGTACAAGTATTACAAGATGATATTTAAAAAACTATCACAGCTTATTTAAGAAATAAATTCAAATGTTTACCCTATATGGCTAGAGTAGCTGTAGATAAATTATTTAATCAATTTTAAACTAAACAACATGAAAAATTTAATTTTAATTTTAGTAGCATTAATCACGTTAAATGCAAATGCTCAACTAGTAGTAAAGGAAGCAGCAAAAGACACAACAATATGGCAAGCATCAAAGCTTCAACCATTACCAAAAATCATTAGGTTTACAACTGACGGTGCAGATAGCTACACTATCTATTACAGAAATGCTAAGTACACAGCTATTACTGACATTGACTATCTTACAACAGGTGATTTAGAGACAACAATTCAGTTCTATGATTTGTGTAAATCCGTAATTAATGATGAAAAAGAGTATAATATTCAGATGGATGAAAAATCTATTATTTTAAAAAAATCAATGGGTTCAGTAGTTATTTGGATGGATGGATCTTATTTCTATTTAAGCAGCAAGAACTTAGTTTCTATAAGTGAGTCCTTGAAGTAATAAGCATTACTATGCCTAAAAACAAACAAAAAGATTTACTTTATAATTATTAATAAAATTATTTAATTTAAAATAGTATGAAAAAGTTTAGCATTAAAGAATTAACTTATTTAGCAAATGATTCTGATTTAATCTATCCTGATAATTATATAGAACTAAGAAAAAACAAAGAAAAATATCTTAGAAGTATAGGAGCTACAGATAAAGATATAGAAGATGGGGATGATTTATGTCCAGAAGAATTTTGGTGGCATGTTAATGATTTAGTAGTTAATTTGGCTCAAGCTTTATTAAACGAACTAGAAAAAAAATATGATAGCTTAATAGATCCAATAGAGGATGTAGAAAGGGAACTTAAACAGTTAAAAAAAGTAATAAAATCTAATTTCAAATAAATAATATGAAAGTAGAAATAATAATGAATGGTACGATTAAAGTTGTACTTATTCCTGAAGCAGATAATGAGTTTGAGGCTCTAGCACTAGGAATGTTAGCAAAGGGAGATGTTGAAGTAACTTATGTGGATCGAGTAACTCAATTATTAGACAAACAAGTTGATAAACATTTAGTAATTAAACCTAAAACTAGAAAAGCAATATGAAATTGTATGATTTACCTAGATATTCTAGGGTTAAAATGGAGGGTTTAGAAATAAATAATAAACCTGTAGGCGAATTTAATTTTTTTTATATTGATGGGCTGTTTTCAGTGTGTAAAACTGATAAAGAAGATATTTTCAATTTACCAGCTAATACAGAAGTAGAGTTAATTTGTTCTATGAGAGAACATGATCTTAAAAATTTAAACAAATAAAACAAATAAATATGACTAAGCAATTTAAAATTGAGAAGAAAGACGGTAAATTTATCGTGATGGTTGAGGAACCAACAAATAGACCTTTTTGGAAATTTTGGGCAGGTAGAACAGTAACTTCTATTGCAACTAAAAAAGATGGCAGTAAGTGTATATACAACAGGGAACATCTTGCAAAAAATGCTATTAATTTTATGAGCAAAGTATGATTATTAATAAAAAACCTAAAAAGGTTTTAGATAGAGAAATAAGAATAACTAGACTTCTTAAGAAGAAAGTTATTTGGGCTTGGAGTCTGGAACCTAAAAGAGGTATTAATAATGAAGAAGGAGATTAAATATGATTTATTTAGTTACTGGCCAGAAGGAAATGTTTATTCCTTCTGGCTATTCTTTAGCTACCGTTGATGAATCAATGAAATACTTAAAGAATTTAGACATCATAGGATTTGATACAGAAACTAGAGGAATGGATCCTTTTACTAAGGAGTTACTATCTATGCAACTAGGGGACGAAAGTAAGCAATACGTTATAGATTGCTTAACTGTAAATCCTAAACTGTATAAGGAATTACTGGAGAGCAAAGTGTTAATAATGCACAATGCTAAGTTTGACCTTAGATTTCTGTACCATCACCAAATTGTACCGACTAAAATATTTGATACTTTTTTAGTAGAAAGAATTCTTACTACAGGTATTGATACTATTAGAAGATCGCTAGATGCAGTTGTTTATAGATACTGCAAAATAGAATTAGATAAAACTATTAGAGGAAATATTCATAAAGAAGGATTATCTACAAGAGTTATTAAATATGCTGCTGATGATGTTAAATATCTTCATCAGGTTAAAAGGAAACAAGAAGTTGCCCTTAAAGAAAAACAATTACACAAGACTGCATCTTTAGATAATCAATTTGTATGTGTATTAGCATATATAGAGTATTGCGGTATGTTTATGAACAGTGTCGACTGGAAAATTAAATGTGAAGAGGATTTAAAAGATTTAGATGTTATTAAAAAACAATTAGATCAATTTATCCTAGATAATGCAGATAATTATCCCAAGTTTGTAAATAACCAATTGTCCCTATTTGACGCAGGAATTACTTGTAAAATTAACTGGTCATCTTCTAAACAAGTTATTCCTTTTATGAAGTCTTTGGGAGTAGATACTCTTACTAAAGATAAGATAACGGGGATGATGAAGGATTCTGTAGACAAGAAGGTCTTAGGCCCCCAAAAGAAGAAACATACTATTATCCCTACTTATATTGAATATACTGAGCACCAAAAAGTAGTTAGCACTTACGGAGAAAATTGGCTAGGATACATTAATAAAGTAACGGGTAGGGTACACAGTAATTACAACCAAATAATGAACACAGGCAGGCTGTCTAGCGGCCAAAAAGGCAATCCTAAGAAAGGGTTACCTCAAATGCCTAATATGCAAAATATACCAAGTGATAATAGGACTAGGGGATGCTTTCAGGCAGAAAAAGGTAATGTACTAATAGTAAGCGATTACAGTGGGCAAGAAAATGTGATCTTGGCTAATAAATGTTTAGATCCTAAATTATTAGAATTTTATAGTTCAGGAGAATCTGATATGCATTCTTTTGTATGTAAACAAATTGCTATAGCAAGTAATATATTTCCTAAAGAAATTGCTGCATTAGATTTAAATACTATAAAAAATAATTATAAAAAAGAAAGACAAACTTCAAAATCTGTAGGATTTAGTATTAATTATGGAGGAACTGGACAAACAATAGCACAAAATGCTCAAGTTACTTTAGAAGAAGGTGAAGAAATTTACAAAGCATACTTTAAAGCATTCCCTGGATTAGCTAACTATTTTAAGGTAGAAAAGAAAAGAGCAATAGAATTAGGATATATTCAATTTAATAATATTAGTGGAAGAAAATGTTTTATTCCTTTCTTTGATGAATTTAAGAAACTTCATGGGGAAATATATGAAACAGATGGATTTTGGGATAGTTATAAGATAGAGAAAACTAAAAATTCTCATATTTTTCTAAATCATTATAAACCTAAAGTAAGAGAATATTTTATGAAAAAAGGTGATATCGAAAGAATGTCATTGAATTATCCTGTTCAGGGATCTGCAGCGGATACCACTAAACTTGCTGGTATCTATTTCTTTAAATACTTAATAGATAACGATTTACTATTCAAAGTAAAACTACCTAATGTAGTTCACGATGAATGGTTAGTAGAATGTCCAGAAGAGATGGCGGTAGGATTATCTAAAGTATTGCAAGAGTGTATGGAAAGAGCAGGTGATGTATTTTGTAAAACAGTAAAGTTAAAAGCAGAGCCGATGATAACTAAAACTTGGAAACATTAATGAGAAGAGGACGTAAAAGTAAAGAGAGATTTAAGTCTTTTGAGGAAAGAATAGAAGATTTAAAAAAAGAAATTGAATTACTAGAAGAGTTGATACCTATTTACGATTATTTTAAATTAACTACTAGATATCAAAATAGTTATATAGTAGAAGTTCGTAAAATTGTAACAAAAGAACTTTTAGCTAAAGGAGTTTCCTACTCAGAAATCGGAAGAGCTTTATCTAGGAATCATGCTAGCATAATTAATTTAATGTTGCTAGAAAACAATTCAACAGTTAAAGAAGAAGTAAGCTTAAATTATAAAAAATGGATAGCTGATAAAATGTGTCCTATTACTTATACTGTACTAATTAATTCAGCTATTCACAAGACAGGTTGGGCAAGTACTACAGCATATAAATTAAAACAATTATGATGAAGAAACGGGAGGTTATACAAAAACAAGCGAGTAATGCTGTAATATTAAATAAATTTAACGGTATTCTCTTTGTAAGCCCTCGTGTAGGTAAATGCAAAATAACGATTGATGCATTAAATACAGTGGAAAAGGCAATTAAGGTGTTAATTGTAGCACCTCAGTTGTCTATTTTGGAAGACTGGAAAAGAGAAATTGTTACATGGAATTTAGTGGATAACATCGAAGTAGACTATGTTTGGAGTAATAGCTTAAAGAAAACTAAAGAGACTTACCATTTAATTATAGCTGATGAGTGTCATAGTTACAATCTAAAAGTATTGGCGGAATTAAGATTTCATCAAATAAAAGGCACTAGAATCCTAGGTTTAACAGGCACCTTAACACAGCAAGATGAGTTTAATTTAAATAATATTCTTAGCATTGCTCCTTTCTATACCTACACTTTTGAACAAGCTATTAAAGACAAAATTATTGCTGACTATGAAATAATTTGTATAGCCGCTAATTTAGATAATACTGAAAAGTATATTCTCAGCGGCACAGAGGAAGCTCCGTTTTATCAAACAGAGCAAGATGCTTATAATTATTGGGATAGTAAATACAAAGCAGCAGTACATGCAGGTAGGTATAAAAACCTTATAGTTGTAATGTCTAAGCGTACTAATATTATTTATAATTCTAGGGCTAAATTGAATGCTACAAAAGAAATAGTAGAATCTATAAAGGGACGATGTCTGGTTTTCACAGGAAGACAGGAAATTGCCAATCAAATTGGCGATGGTTGTTTTCACAGTAAAGCCAGTAAATCTTCTTTAGAGGACTTTAAATCGGGCAAAATCAATAAATTATCTGTAATTTCTATGATCTCTATGGGTATTACTATTCCTAATTTAAAAGTAGCAATATTCAATCAATTAAAAAGTGTAGAAAGTCTTTGCATACAGCAAACAATGCGCACCATGAATCTTCAAGGAAGATCTAAAGCCAAGATATACATAGTGTATCTTAAAGGCACTCAAGACGAAATATGGATGGCATCTGCTTTGCAGGGATTTGAAAAAACTAAAATTAAATGGATATGAAATTAAATGTTACAGTAGACGATATGGTAAAATATAAAATTTTACCTAATCAAATATTATTATTATTATTTTTTTATCACCAAGATTTTGATTCTATAAAAAAAGTCTTTACTAAAGCACAAGCAGTTGATATTAGAAATAGTTTAGTAGAAACTGAATTTTTATTATCGGATGAGGCAACAGACTTTATGGAAACTATTATTAGTAGAAATAAAGTAGGTAAACTTTTAGGTATTAAAGGGGAACAAGGAATTAACTTTTGGGAGTTCTATAATTGTTATCCAGTAAAAGTAGGTTCTAGGGTATTGAGGGCTTCGGGTAATTCACAATTAGCAAATAAACACGAAAAGAAATACCTTGCAAAGGTCAAAACTTTAGAGAAACACCAAGAGGCAATACATTCCATAACTACTTTTGTCGCAAAACAAAAAGCCGCAGGGAAGTTAGAGTTTCTTCCAGCAATGGATACAGTAATGAATAACGCTTCTTGGGAATCCTGGACAGTATTAATTGAATCAATAGGAGAAGAAAATGGAGCATGGAATACCGAATCAATTTGAATTTAGTATTGGTATTTTATTATTGGAAATTGAAAAAACAAATAATTTACTAAAACATATCTCAAAAGGAATTTTTTATAATCGTTTAAAGTTGAGAAAAGTAGTTCTTAATTTGGCAATTTTAAAATTAAAAGGAGAAGAAATAGATTGGAAAGATTTTTCTTATCCAATTATGATTCTTAGAAGAAACATTAGTTGGTTATCAAAACAAACAAGTGTTGTACCCTCATCTCAGAAAGACATTGATGAGATTAAATTAGCAAGTAATCTATTAACAAATAAACTATGAATATAATTATCAATCCATCAGAAGTGGCTGCAGAACTTGCTTATATTGAAGTATTAAAACAATTAAATATTGAACCTGAATATGATTATACTGTTTTTATACCCGCGAAAGGGCAAGAAGGACTAAATAATCCTACAATGGTTTACACAGAAGAAGCTCAACTTATTTTTAATCATGAATATGAGTTCTTTTTTGAACTACTAACTAATTTTACTAAAAATGGCTAAAGTAGATTATTGGAAGAAACTTCAAGAGCAAATTGCAAGAGGTAAAAAAGGATTAAATACAGGAATACCTTTTTCAGGTTTTACTACATTGAGTGATCAAATTGATAATATACAGCAAGGAAGATATGATCTTATATTTGCGGGAACAGGAATAGGTAAGATATAAATTTTATTGTATCTTTGTAAAATGGCGAATCAATATACAAAAACAAAAATAAATAGAAAAGCAGTGGAGGAATATGTTAATGGGAATGGGTCCCTAACTATTTTATCGAAAAAATATAATGTAACTCGAAAAATATTTACAAGGTGGATAAAAGAAGAGAAACAAAGTATTAGGTTAATAAATAATCGAATTAAAAAATATAATGAATTTATTTTTGATAAAATAGACACAGAGGAAAAAGCATATTGGTTAGGTTTTATAGCTGCAGATGGTTATATATCAGATCAAAATCACTTTGAATTAAGTTTAGGATTAAAAGATAAAAATCATTTAGAAAAATTTGGAAAATTTATTAATAAAAATGTAACTGTCGATCATTTTAGATGTCGAATAGGAATTAATAATAAACATTTAAGAAATACATTGTTTTCTTATGGTATTGTTCCTAGAAAGAGTTTAATTTTAGAATTTTTTACACAATTAAAACCTAATTTAATTTCTCATTATATAAGAGGATATTTTGATGGGGATGGTTGTGTTTACTTAGGAAATAATAATAAAAATATAGATACATTAACAGTTTCATGTAGTATACGTTTTTTAGGAACAAAAAACTTTTTACTTCAAATACAAGAAATATTAAATGTTAAATCTTCTTTGACTCAAACAAAAGGTCAAAATATTTTTGTTCTAAATATAAGAAGTGTTAATTCTATTTTAAAAACTCAAAAGTTTTTGTATAACGATTCTTCTATTTTCTTAGAAAGAAAACAAGAAAAATATTGCCGTCTTGAACAGAAATGTTTGAGAATATTAGCGAGCAAATACGGTGAAAGGTGTGATTCCTAATACCGTGGTAACTTTAAAAAGTAAAATTTTTAAAGAACCGTAACGCATAGGTGTTGACCCTCGAAAGAGAATATAATATACCCAAGAGTGTTCGCCACCTAAACAGATAATGCTGTAGGTGAAAATGTATGCTGAGCTATAACGAATAAGAAGTTATAGAACATAGAGATAAAAAACTTTATGGATAACAAAACTGAAATCAGCGTTTGTAGATAGTACTTATATTTATGGAGCAATAGATTTTCTTCAACAAAATCCTGGATATATTCATAATCTTAAAATCATTTATTATTCTTTAGAAATACCTCCTGAAGATCAAATTGCAAAACATGTTGCTCGACTATTATGGAAACATCATCAAATATTAACAACCGTAAAGGAAATTAAATCAAGGGGTAACATTAGTATTAGACCTGAAGTTGAAGCTCTTATTGATCAATATAGAGAAGAAATGGAAGAAATACAACATAGGTATATTACCTATCGTACCTCTTTAAATCCTGATTTTTTATATAAGGATGTATTAGGTTATGCTGAGAAAAATGGAAAAATTATTCGAAACAATGAAGGAATTATTCTTCAATATATTCCTAATGATCCAGGTTTAATTACATTGATTGTTGTTGACCATTTTGGTTTAATGGATAAAGGAAAATATCATTCACAAAAAGAAGCTATTGATCAAGCATCACATTATTTAGTAAAATTTAGAAATTGGTTTAATTTTAGTCCTCTGGCTATTTTTCAATCTAATCGTTCAAGTGAAGGAATGGATAGAAGATCAGATGATAATTGGGAACCTCAGATTTCAGATATTAAAGACTCAGGAAATCCTGGACAAGATGCTAATACTATTTTAGGTATTGCTAGTCCTTATAGTTTTAAAGTCGATAAATATCGAGGATTTGATATTACTAAATATAAAGACAGGTATCGTATGTTAAAGATTTGTAAAAATCGAGATGGTACACCAGGTTTAGTTGCAAGTTTTTTATTTGTAGGTGAAATTGGTAGTTATTATCAATTACCAAAAGCAGAGGATATTATAGGCAAACCCGAAGAGCTTAAAAAAATTGATGAATATTATAAAACTAAATATTTATGATAAAAGACAAGTACATTTGGGTAAAAGCTAAATTAAGTGCTTATCCTGCTTTAAGAGATTCCAATGAAAGATTGTACTATCACTATCTAAAAGAAATAGGCTATGATACTAATAAATCTGCTAAAGAGTTTCTAAAAGACATGGAGGATAGAACAATACCTTATATGGATTCTTTTGGTAGAGCTTCTCGTAAAGTACAAGAAGAACATCCGCATCTAAGAGGTAAACTATGGCAGAAAAGAAAAACTTTAAAAGAGCCAGAAATACGTCAAGAAATTAGGGATTTAACTTAAAAATCCTTATCTTTAATATATAATAAACAATTTAAAATCAATACTTTATGGGGCAATTATGTTTCCTGGTTGGAAAATCAGGTACAGGAAAGTCTACGTCTTTAAGAAATTTAAATCCAGACGAGACAGTAATTATTAATACGGATCAAAAAGCACTTCCGTTCAAGCAATTTAATTTAAAGTACAATGAGGAAAAAGGCAACTATGTCAAAACTTCTGATGTACATGAAGTAATAGCTACTTTAAAAAAAGCTCACAGTAATCCTAAAGTTAAAACTATTATCATTGATACATGGAGTCGTATAATGACTGATGCAGTAATGAGTCCTTCTTTTAGAGCCGAAAAAGGCTTTGATAAGTATGGTAAGTTTGCTGCCAATCAATACGACTTAATTAATATCATTAATGATAAATTAAGAGAGGATATCATTGTGTATCTATTTGCACATCCTGAAACTCATTATGATGAAGGGGGATTTTCTACAGAAAGAATTGGAGTACAGGGTAAGATGCTTGAGCGCTTCGTTCCTGAATCATTTAGTTCTATTGTATTTTATGCAGAGATTGTAAAAACACCAGGAAAACCAAACAGACATGTATTTAGAACCTTAAATTCTGGAACAGATACATGCAAAACTCCTATTGAAATGTTTGAAGAAGCTTTAATAGACAATGATCTAGTAGAAGTAAATGCAGCAATAAGAGAATATTATTCAATTTAATAAATAACCAATAAAAAGTAAAACAATGCAAGAGTTAATTTGGGATGCAGTTCCCGCACAAAGAAAGAAGAAGGAAGAGTCTTTTTCTGTTCCAACAATGACAATGTCAGCAATAGCTAAAGTAGGTGCTGGTAGAAAGTTCAGTTTTAATAAAGCAGCACAAGTGGCGCTAGGAGTTGATGGGGGAGATAGAGTTTCCTTTGGGTTTACACCAGATGGTGCTCATATTTTTATTCGTAAAGTAGCTGATGAAACAGTAGGATTTGGCTTAACGCAAGCGTGTACTATTAGTGATAAGAGAACTTATGAATTTATTGCAAAAAGACTAGAGTTAAATACTGAAGTAGAAAATCATTTTGATATTAATCCTCTAGAAGGATACTCTGAGTTAGTTCTTAGAAAAGTTACAGAAGAAACTGCCGAAGGACCTATTATTACTTTTGCTACTATGGATATGGGTGAAGTAGGAGATGTAGAGAACATGGACGCAGATTTAACCTCTATTCCTGAAGTACCTGAAGGTGGGGTACAATATTCAGAACCAGAAATTCATGTTGAATCTGATCAAGAATATGTAGAAAGAGTAGCTGAGATCGAAGGAGAACTTGAAGAAGAAGTCGCAACTATGCCTGAGCCGAGTGAAGGTTCTGACGAAGATGTTTGGTAATTAATAATTAATAATTTTAAATAAATAGTAAATATGATCAATTTAAATGACGCATCTTTTGATGCAGCAGAAGGAAAAGCAATCTTTAACAATGGAGATGCAGGTGTAGCAGAAAATATTAGCTTAGTAGTAGAGAAGAAAAAAGCAGAAGATAAGCCTAATTCTCCTGATTACAAGTTAACATTTACAGATACAGACGGAGGTTCTTGCAATACTAGTTTTTGGTATGTAGAAAAAGATACTGATTATTCCACAATTGCAGAGCAAATTCAAAAACAAGGTAAAGTTTTGAAGCATGTTATTCATGCAATTTACGGAGATGACTATCAGTTTCCTAGTGGCTTTAATAGCGCTAAAGAATTGTTAGATGGTTGTATGCTACTTATTCGTACTGGACTAGCTACAGGAGGCAAGTTCAGAGTATTTGCTAATTACGGCTCTACTCAAGGGGTAAAGAAATATATTCAACCAAGAAGTTGGGTTCCTTTTATGGAGCCGATGTCTGTTGCATTAGCTGATACTCGCTTAAAAGCTGGTAACATTGATGCTATGGCACGTATTCAAGAAGATTCATTTGTTGCAACTGCTGGAGCGGCTAATGCTAATGATCTTGTTGCAGGTGACGATTGGTGATCAAAAAATAATTAATTTTACTGAGGGGGACACTAATGTCCTCCTCATTTTTTTTATGAAAGAAATTAATCTAAATTCAATAGTATTTAATAATCAAATTACAAGAGAAGATATTCTCAAGTACATAACCCAAGAAGAGATTTATTCTTTTTATTTGGGTGAGGATATTACACATTTAGGTATATTTCATAGTCCATTACGAGCGGATAATATTCCTTCTTTTGCATTATATTTTCATAAAACTGATAGGAATATCTTAATGTTTTATGATTTTGCCACAAAAGATTGTGGAGATTTTGTAGTGCTGGTAATACGGCTTTTTAATTTAAGTTATCCAGAGGCTTTAAGGAAAATAGCATATGATTTAGGATTATCTAATTTTAATATAGACGCTTCTAAACAAGTTGTACAATATACTAGAATAGTACATAAAGATAAAATTAGACTTGGAGTTAAAACTAGAGATTGGCTTCAAAAAGATAAAGAATTTTGGATTTCCTTTGGTATTAAAAAATCTACTTTACAGAAATTCAATGTACATGCTATTAATTATATTTTTTATAATGAAACTGCTGTTAAAACAAGTGAGCTAGCTTATGTTTATATAGAAATTAAAGATGAAAAAGTTAGCTATAAGATCTACCAACCTTTGGAAATTAAGATCAAAAAATGGATTAATAATGCGGACTACTCTGTGCATCAAGGTTACATGCAGCTTCCTAAATCAGGTGACTTACTAATTATAACTAAATCTTTGAAAGACGTTATGAGTATTCACGATTGTCTAGGAATACCTGCTATTGGTTTACAGTCAGAAAGTGTTATGATGAAAGATTCTGTAATGGATGAATATAAATCTAGATTTAAGAAAGTAATTTGTCTATTTGACAATGATGAAGCTGGTAAGAAATTATCAAAGAGTTTTACTGAAAAATATAATATTCCATATTTCTTTGTGCCCGAAATGCCTAAAGTAACTGACTTTAGCGATTTAGTAAAAGCTAGAGGCATCTTAGAAGCAGTGGATATTATTAAATTAAAAATTAAAGACTATGAATAAAGCAGATACGCTAGGTAAAACTAGTAAAGATTTGATGATGAAAGAGCCCTATTACGGGCTTTTTTTGATTATGCTAAATAAGGTTTGGAGCGATAGATTGCCCACGGCAGGAGTTAGTAAAAATGGTATTAATTACCAATTAACTATAAATCCAGAATTTTGGGAAAACCTAAGTGACGAGCATAGAATGGGCCTTTTGAAGCATGAACTCCTTCACATTGCTTTTGGTCATCTTAGTATATTTTTTAATTTTAGTGATAGAAAGTTGGCCAATATTGCAATGGACATGGAAATCAATCAATATATCCAGTCTGAATGGTTACCTGAAGGAGGTATTGATATTAACAATTACCCAGAATTAAATCTAGAATTTAAGGCTGGTTGTAGGTATTACTATGATAAACTTAAAGATGCTAAAGATAAAAAAGATAAAAGCGGCACTAGTGGAAGCCCAGAATTTGACAAACTATGTGATAAACTAGATGGCAACGGTGAGGGAAGTCCTGGAGAAGGAGACGGTTTACCTGATCATAGTACTTGGGAAGAGTTTGAAGATTTAACAGAAGCAGAGCAAAAGCTTATTGATAAGCAAGTGCAAAGAATAATGAATTCTGCTAAAGAACAAACTCTAAAAACAAAAGGTAATATTCCAGGAGAATTAAACGACAAAATTATACTAGAAGAAATAGTTGCACCTAAATTTAATTGGCGAGCATATATACGCAGGTTTACTGGAATTAGTACAAAAATATTTACTAAGAAAACCCGCAGAAAAGAAAACATAAGATTTTCTGATAATCCTGGTATAAAGATTAAAATGCGTCAAAAGATGCTACTAGCTATTGATACTTCAGGATCAGTGAGCAATGAGGAATTAACAGAGTTTATGAATGAGATTTATCACATTTATAACGCAGGGGTTGACATTACAGTAATTCAGTGTGATACTGCTATTACAAGTATTGCTGAGTATAAAGGCACTTTTGAGCTAGGAGTAATAGGTAGGGGAGGAACAGAATTTGACCCTGTCCTAAAGTATTACATGGAAAATCGTCAATTTACAAGTTTAATCTATTTTACTGACGGTGAATGTAGCACTAGGCTAAAACCTAATAAGCAAATATTGTGGGTAATATCCGAAAGATCGGTGTTAAACACTAGTCTTCCTGGTAAAGTAATCAAGTTAGAACTTTAAAAAAAATTATATGAATCAAATACAATTAAATATTGACGAATTAAAAGGCTTTATGGGCCATATAATTAATAATAATCAACACATTCAAGCACAGGGAAAAGTGCCTGTAGCTGTAAACGTGGAAGGAGATGCTGGGCTTAATTCAAAATAAATGTGTATCTTTGTAACATGAGAAAATTAATTTCAGAGTGTTTACACAAAGACTTAAACCAAAAATGTGGTATTTACAAAATTATTTGTAATGAACACAGTTACATCGGAAGCAGTGTTAATATTTATTATAGGTTAAAAAGACATATATGTGATTTGCTAAAAAATAAACATGCAAACCAATATATGCAAAATGCTTTTAATAAATATGGAAAGGATAGTTTTGAGTTTGATGTCATAGAAGAATGTAATAAAATAGTTTTAATTAAAACAGAAGCTTATTATATAAAATCTATGACTCCAGATTTGAACTTTATTCAGAATCCTGTTGCAGTTATACATAGTAATGAAACATTACTTAAAATTTCTGCAACACTAAAAGAAGCTTATACTTCTAAAAGAATAAAAAATCCTATATCTAAAACTGTTTATCAATATAATATTAATGGTTTTTACCTTAAATCTTATGAATCTTGTGCTGAAGCTGAAAAACAATTAAACTTACCAAAAGGTAAAGTTTCAAAAGTTGCTTTAGGAAAAGGTTTTTCTTGTAAGAATTATAGATGGAGTTATGAATTAAAAGATAAACTAAAAGAGTCTGCTATTAAACCAGCCAGAATTAAAAAAGTTTATGTTTTTGATAAAGACAACAATTTAGTTCAAGAATGGCAAAGAGTAGATAATTTAGCTAGAAATCTAGGTATTAGTTCTTCAGCAATGTCAATAAGAATTAAGAAAGGTAATTATTATAATGGTTTAAAATACACCTTTAACCCAGGTCCAGGGTAAAAATTGGGTGAATTGCTGGGAGGTCCTAAAGCTTTGTTAGCTACAACATAACTGGAAACGGTAAGTGTGAATGCTTGAAAATAACAAAGATGTCCTAATGGATAATCAGCAGCCAAGTCTAAACCTAAATGGTTTGGAAAGGTTCAACGACTAGGTGTTGACACTACAGAAATGTAGAATATAATATACCCAAGAGTGCCCAACACTAGAAATAGTGAAGATATAGTCTGAACTATAGTGAAAGCTATAGAAACAAGGATAAAGAGCCTTGTGATAACAAAATGTGGTAAAACTTCATCTATTAAACAATTGGCTAAAGAGCAGGGTATGGATGTTATTTTCTTAAATCTGGCTGAGTTCGAAGAATTAGGTGATTTAATTGGCTTTCCAATTAAAGAATTTAAAGTTAAAAATGCTGAAGGAAAAGTATTGTGGATTACTGAACAAGAGATTGAAACTGCTACTCAAAAAGGATATAAAGTTGTAGATAAAAGAATGTCACATGCTGCTCCTGAATGGATTCAGGGTAAAGGTGAAGGGGGCTTTTTGATTCTTGATGATTATACTCGTGCGGATCACCGCTTTATGCAAGCAACAATGTCTTTAATAGATCAGCAGGCTTATGCTTCATGGAAATTGCCTAAGAATTGGCATATTATCCTTACTACTAATCCAGATAATGGGGATTACAATGTTACAAGCCTAGATATTGCTCAAAAGACAAGATTTATTTCTGTTGAAGTAAAGTTTGACGAGAAAGTATGGGCTAAGTGGGCAGAAAAATCTTTAATAGACAGCAGATGTATCAATTTTATGTTGATGAACCCTGAAGTAATTACTCAAAGTGTTAATCCAAGAGCGATGACTACTTTCTTCAACTCTATTAGTTCTATTAAAAAGTTTGACGCTGAGTTGCCACTAATTCAAATGATTGGTGAAGGCAGTGTTGGTGCAGAGGTTTCTACATTATTTTCTATGTTCATTAATAATAAATTAGATAAAATTATTTCTCCTGAAGACATTATGGAAAAAGAGGAAAAATATGTTTTAGATACTTTAAAAGGAATGATCGGTGAAGAGGATGAGTTTAGGGCAGATATATCAAGTGTTGTGGCAACTAGATTAATTAATTACTCTTTAATGTATGCAGAAACTAAAAGTATTACTGTAGAAATGATTAATCGCTTATCTATCATTACTACTACTTGTACTTCTTTTACCGATGATTTAAAGTATTATATCATTAAAGAACTGTTAAATGGTAACAAGAGTAAGTTTAGTAAATTAATGTTAAACCCAACAGTCGCTAAGATGGCTATAAAATAATAAATATGGATAATTTTTTAATATTTACAATTGATACATGGGCAGTTACTCTTGACTCAAAAAATCATTTTGATATAGATAGCCTTGGTATGCAATTAGATATGGGAGTAACTTTGGACATAGCAAATAAGAGTTCTCTTAATATTTTAGCTGATGATTATATTCCTAAAATTGGAGATAAGTTATATTTTTTACCTGGAGTTAATATTCCTAGAGTAAAATTGAAAAATCTTATTTTAGATTATAATATTAAAATTGTAAAAGATCTCAAAGATGCTACAATAGTATTTGGAAGTAGGCACTCAGCCAGTAAAATGATGACTAATACCTGGTATTATACTATTAAAACAGAGGATTTTAAAGTTTGTTACCAAGCT
>Ga0209492_1000118_pt1 | contig 24624 bp, 25 predicted proteins | sample PPLLak12cMay2015_FD_187253 | JGI IMG/M metagenome (GOLD analysis project Ga0209492, IMG submission 187253) | Freshwater sediment microbial communities from Prairie Pothole Lake near Jamestown, North Dakota, USA - PPLs Lake P7 Core (1) Depth... | ecosystem: Environmental > Aquatic > Freshwater >... | reverse complement strand
TTTTATTTTTTAGGTAAACTTATTAAGTTAAAAAAAATTAATTAGGGACGATGTGAATCGATCCCTTTTTTTGTTTTCTGTGTATTTATAACTAAAACAATATACTATTATGGGAAAATTTATAATTACCGAAAACGAAAAAAATGAAATAAGAGACCTATATGGTGTTTTATCCGAACAAACTTCAACAACAACTTATTATCTAGGAACAAAAAAAAACGCAAAGTTTACGGTTACTGGTGGTAAGGAAATAAATGGTGTTAAAGAATTAACAGTTAATTTAGGAACAATAGGTCGTGTTCTTGACATTGAAGGTCTTTTACGTGATGTTAATATGGACTTCTCTAAATTAACGGGAAAATTAACATATAATAGTAAAGATGGTATAGTTAAGTTAACTGTAGATCGTTTACCTGGTATGGACGAAAAGACATATAACGATATTCTATACGCATTTGAGATGTTATTCAGTAATATAGTTAAAAATGGTGAGAAAATTGATAACACAAACTTTTTCCATGATGAATCCTTAGTTGCAAGACTTAAAAACGTTAAACCGATCCAAGGATCTAAATAATAAAAACTATTATGAATATAAGAAGAATATTAATATCCGAACAGGAGAAAAAATCCATACTTGGGTTATATGGTGTTTTATCCGAACAAACTTATAAATTATCACCAGATGGAACTTATACTGTTAAATCTAACCCAAAATTTAAATCTACCGGGGAATTACAAAAAGGTTATCAGAGTGAGGTTATTATAAAAACGGGAACAACAATCAAACCAATTGGTAATGGTATTTTAACTTTTGATCTTTATTATGAGGATAAAGGGATATATGGTAATATTAACCAAATTAAAAGCCCTATTAATAACTTCCCCAATCCATTGGATCCAAAGGGTGAAATTAAAAAACTAAATAAGACTGGATTTTATAGATGTGGGTTAAAAAAAATTGGTATTGGTGATATGAATACTCAATGGTATATTGAGACACCAAACAATGGGTTTTTAAATACAATTGATAGTTTATTTTGTAATGTTAAAGTAACTAAAAAAGTCGGTTGTTTAGGTAAAGATGAAGTAATGATAAAGAAAGGTTTTAAAAAAACTGATTTAGAAGGTCATTATCAAATGGAAGATAAACCAAAACAATTTGAATTATATGATTTTCCGTGTACGGAGGATAATAGACTTCATTATTTTTATAGATTAATAAAACAAGAACCAAAAAAAGAAAAACCAAAAAAAATAAAATTACCTAATTTAACGGAAAAAAACTTTTGTAATTTACCGGGAGACACTAACTGGGATTACGCAAGAATTGATGATGGAACTTGGTACACAAGAAGAAAAGGTCAAGAGGATTGGATAAAATTAGAAACACATAAATTCCAAGGAGCAATTAACTTATTAGAAAAAGATTCAAAATGTGGTAGTTTAGAAAAAATACCACAAACAGAAATAATCCCAATTGATAAATTACCGACTAAACCTATAGAACAAATTGCAACAAAAACACCAGAAATACAATTAAGTCCTAACCAAAAATTACAACAAAATTTAAATACCTCAACAAAAGGTTTAAATTACTTACAAGGACAAAAAAATAAAGGAATATAATTAAAAGGAACTTCGGTTCCTTTTTTTGTGGTCAAAACAATAATAATCGCACAACACAAAACAATAATTTTAACGCATAAAAAAACCCCATCTGTGGAGATGGGGCGTTACTAAGTGGAGGTGGAGCGACTCGAACGCTCGTCCATAACATCCCGTAAAACAAGGACTACACGTTTAGGTTGGTATTTTCTAACACCCCAAAATATTTGATTTTTCACACCGATCAATAAACGGTGACAGTTCTTTCGGGGAACCATACCCGTTTTGTTTCTTTTCGGGTAGAAACCACACCTTTGTAGGGACTTCTGTTGCTAGGTTATATGTCCACCGACCCCCGTTTCCGTTACTTATTAAGCTACAGATACTTCAGAAGTACGGACTAATCCAATAACTTCCATTTTCGATAATACGTCGCCGATTGTTTTTCTGAATCAGTTTTTAAGGAGATTAATTCAGTCCCCACGTGCCCTTTATTTTCAGCCGACATCTGTCAAATCCAAAAACACCCCCATAAATCAAAGAACTTTCGTTTCTATAAATACAAAGATAATACAAAAACTCAATATTCCAACTATTATTGATATTTATTATTAATATATGGAAAACGGAGAATACAACCCATACGAAACGAGTAAGATTATTTATGAGGACGATAAGGTAAAATTTATTGAGGTATTTGACTCTATGGCTGCCAAGTATTTTGGTGGGTGGGAGTATGATACTAACTGGAATGATAAATACCGTGAGGGTGATTTATATTTTATTATTGACCAAGTTGCTGATGAGGATTATTCTATGCATAATGTTGATGGTAAAACTGAATTCAGACAAATTAATGGTAATGTTACTTTCACTGATCCTACGGATATATATAAAGAATTTCCAACTATTAAGGGTCTTATTAGTGAGAAGGTTTTTGGTAGTGATGTATATAAATTATTGGTTAAGATAAAAAATGGTTATGATCCTGGTTGGGTGTCTTTAGGTAAATATGATAATTTACTTTATGATATGATTTTTAACGAAAAATCTCCGGGATTAAGTAAGATTACGATTCAATTTGATAGAGATGAAGACTATTTGGAGTTATTTGAAGATTTAGATAAGGATGATATATATTCAATTATAGATCTTTTGGGTAGTGGTCAATATGATAGTAATAGGTATGAGACATCATCAGAATGGGATGAGTCACGGATTTATGATTATTATTTGGATGTTGAAAATAAAGAAAAGGTTGATTTAATTCTTTCATTGATGGTAAAAGATCAGTCTGGTTTAAGTAATGAACAAAGGATGTCAGTATTTTCTAATCATTTTGGTGATGTTGCGGATCGTATTACCGAAGAATGGGGATCAATTGAGAGTGAATGTGTTAGGGAACAACTTAAAGATGAGTTGTATCAAGAATTTGGTAATAAATTTTTTACTGTTGGTATAATAGAAAAAAACCCATTAAGTAGGTATGAAACTACGGTAAATATCTTATTAAAATTATTTACTGTTATTGGTAATAAAACCCAAACATTGGAGGAGTTATTAAAGGTGATTATTAGAAAATTTGATAATGAGTCTCACGGTTGGTATGATGAAATGTATTGGAATACAAATTGTACTAATTATGATATTGTAAGTTTTAATAAGGAAGCCAAGTGGTATCTTGATAGACTTTATGGGAGTATTGTGGATAGTAACGAATATAAAGATGTTTCCGAGTTTATTGAGATTAAGAATAATGTAGAAAGTGAGTATGGTTTTGATAAATGGAATAAAACTAAAATTAACCCTGACTTGAATTTTAGAATTGATGATATTGATAAGAAAACGAATAATCTTATTGTTGTTGTTAAGGTGGGTGATAACCGAGCGGAAAAAAGAACTATGAGTTATGAGGATCTTAAACGACTTGAATCTCAATATGAATTATTTGAAAATAAAAAACTCTTTAATGAATCTATTGATCCTATATTTAAATCTGTTTTAAAGTGGTTAAACAAAGAGTTTGGGGATCTTACTAAAGTGGTTAAAGGTAGTAGAACATTTTATGTTGGTAGAGACCGAAAGCCGTTATTTTTCTATTACCAGGATGATAAAAATGGGGATGTTTATATAAATTACGACAGAATTTGGGTATTTTTTGAAACCATTTTTGGTCTGAATGACTCACAAACAGAGGGGATTATGAAGGTATGGTTGGAACAGACCTATAATTTGAGGGGAGTCACACCTCTTTTCATAGATTCAACCTTCCCAAATATGGTTAGAGGAGACCTATAATTTAAAATAATTATAAATAAATTTTTTAATTCAAATAAATTCCATATATTTGTGTTATGGAAAGAAATTATGAATTATTAAAAGATGTGTTGTCGGTACCAACAAAAACTTATCAAGAGGATTTAATGATCCAATACATCTGTGATTGGTTAGACCAAAATAGTATTACCTATTATGTGGATAAACATTACAATATCTACGCAACAAAACAAACTGACGTAAATGTTGAATTCTTCCCTTGTGTTGTTGCTCACACAGATACAGTTCATAATATTGACACAATCAATGTTGTTGAAGAAATGCTACCTGATGCTCAAGGAAATATTAAACTATCCTTAAAAGCATACAATGATAGTGGAAATCCAACAGGAATTGGTGGTGATGATAAATGTGGTGTTTTTGGTTGTTTGGAATTATTAAAAGAATTACCAAACTTAAAGGCGGCATTTTTTGTCTCCGAAGAAACAGGTTGTAAAGGATCATTTAATTCAGATCCGGAATTCTTTAAAAATATTGGATATGCGATTCAGTTTGATGCCCCAGAGAACAATATGATCTCAGAATATTTGATGAGCGTTAGTATGTTCAAAAGAGACAGTGATTTTTTCAAAGTTGGTGGAAGATTAATTACAGAACATTTCCCGGCAGATACGAAATATCACAAACACCCATATACCGATATATATCCTATTCACACGATGTATGGTATTTCTTGTTTCAACATATCAATTGGTTATTATAGATACCACACACCGAACGAATATGTTGTTGTTGAGGATGTTTATAATGGAATTAAGGTTGGTAAATTAATGATTGGAGAACTTGGTTATACAAAACATTAATTTTTTGGTTTTACCGTATATTTATATATATGAAAAAAATTATAAAATTAAACGAAACCGATCTAACTAGAATTATCTCTAAAACTATTAATGAAATTAGAGATAAAGAAGGTATTGATTTATATATGGAGTTAAAAGAATTACTTCACCCTTATTATAAAAAACAACAATCAAATGGTAAGATGTTGAGTAGTAGTGAAAGAATTGTTAGAATAAAACAAGTCATTGATGAACTTCAGGATTATGTTGGAATTTTAAACCACGAATTAAGTGCCGAACAAGATCGGGAATCAGGAAGATATAGTATTTAAAAAAAGGAGGTTATTCAACCTCCTTTTTCTTTTTAGTTCTTTTTGGTTTTTCTGTGGTAATTAACTTTGATGGTTCGGTAATCGTTACAACATCATCTTTTACTATAAGAGTGTAGTTAGTATTTTCCTTAACATCACCAATTAAAATACCTTCAGATATTAGATCCTCAATTTTATCTTGGATTGCTCGTTTTAGAGGACGGGCACCAAACGTCTCATCAAACCCAACTTTTGAAATCATCTCAATCACCGAATAATCGGCAACAAAGTTATATTTCATTTTTGTTAATCTATTTAATAAGATATCAATCTCAAGTTTAACAATCTTATCAATATGGTCTTTCTTAAGTGAATTAAAGATAATAACATCGTCAATTCTGTTAAGGAATTCAGGGGCAAAGAATTTACTTAATTCTGATTTAAGGATATCTCTTTTATGTTCCTCCTCAATATAGTCACTTTTCTTGAATCCCATTCCACCACCAAAATCTTGTAATTTTCTAACACCAATGTTTGAGGTCATAATAATTAAACAATTTTTGAAATTAATCTTTCTACCCAAACTATCGGTAAGGTGACCATCATCCAACATTTGTAATAATGTTGAGAATATGTCTTTATTTGCCTTCTCAATTTCGTCAAACAAAATAACCGAATATGGTTTGTTTTTAACTTGTTCGGTAAGTTGTCCCCCCTCTTCGTGTCCTACGTATCCTGGAGGTGACCCAATTAGACGAGAGATGGTATGTTTCTCTTGGTATTCGGACATATCCACACGGATCATATTATCTTCATTACCAAAGATCTCTTTTGCTAGTTTCTTAGCCAAGAATGTTTTACCCACACCTGTTGATCCCAAGAATATGAATGAACCAATTGGTTTATTTGGATCCTTAATTCCGACTCTATTTCTTCTTATTGCTTTTGATATTTTGGCAACCGCTTCTTCTTGACCGATAACCAAATCATTAAGGGTATCCTCAAGATTAACTAAAGATTTTGTTTCATCAATTGTAATTTTACTTACAGGTATTTTGGTCATATTGGATACTACCTCATATACAAGTTCTGGTGAAATTTCTTTCTTTTTAATTGTTAATTCATCATCAAACTTCTTTTTTTCTTCTGCAAGTTTTGTGATAATTTTTCGTTCTTTATCTCTCAACTCTGCCGCCATCTCAAATTTTTGACTTTTAATAACGTCAATTTTTTCTTGTTTGATATCAGAGGCTTGTTGTTTTAATTTTTCAATTACTTCAGGTAATTTTATATCCACTTGAGATCTGGCACCAACCTCATCTAAAATATCAAATGCTTTATCGGGAAATTCACGATCTGTGATATAACGATCCGCAAGTTCAACACAAAGACCCAAAATCTCATCTGTGTATGAAACTTTATGGTGTGCCTCATATTTTGCCTTACTATTTTGTAGGATTATTAATGTTTCTTCTTTTGTTGATGGATCAACAATGACTTTTTGGAAACGTCTTTCTAACGCCCCATCTTTTTCAAAGTTCTTACGATATTCATCTAATGTTGTTGCTCCAACACATTGTATCTCTCCTCGGGCAAGTGCCGGTTTAAAGATGTTGGAAGCATCCAGTGATCCTGATGAACTACCCGCACCAACAATCGTATGGATTTCATCAATGAAGACCACGATATTGGGGTTGTTCTGAAGTTCCTCAATAATAACTTTCATTCTTTCCTCAAACTGACCACGATATTTTGTTCCTGCAACAATTGAGTTCATATCTAAAGATACAATACGTTTATCCATTAAATTTTTAGGACAATCTCCTTCATATATTTTCATTGCCAAACCTTCAACAATCGCAGTTTTACCACAACCAGGTTCTCCAACTATAATTGGGTTGTTTTTCTTTCTTCTTGATAGGATCTGAGCGATTCTCATTATCTCAGCTTCTCTACCAACTACAGGATCTAATTTACCCTCTTCTGCTAGTTTATTAAGATCTCTACTGAAATTATCTAATACTGGTGTTCCTTTATCTGATGACTTTTTGTTTTTGTCCTCATTATCCATATTTTCTATCATTGTTTTCTCTTTTTTAAAGTTTAATTATAATATATCAAAAAGTATATTATTTTGACAATATGTCATTAACTTTTTTTACATACTGACAAAATGTCAGGTTTTATATTTTGGCATGTATTTAGTAAAAAAATGAGCACAAATAAACAATAAAAAATATAAAACGATGTTTAACGCAATTTTTGATGATTTTAACGCATTTAGCGCATTAACAAAAAGACCAACAGATCTATTACAAACTTATCGCACAGAAGAATCCACTGTATGTATTATGGATTTACCGGGGTATAATAAGGATAACTTGACGGTTGAATTAAAGGAGGGTATATTATCTATTGAAGGTAAGAGGTCAATTAATATTGACGGTTTAAAAGACCCAATTAAAAACAATTCAATTTCAAGATCCTATACCATCGGGAATAAGTATGATGATGAAAAAATAAAGGCGGAGATAAGTGATGGAATTCTAATGGTTACACTCCCATTCAAAACGGAAAGTAAAAAACGAGTGATAAGTTTGTTAAGTTAAAAAAAAAGACCTCTTGTGGGTCTTTTTTTTGTTATTAGATATTTATAATAAAAAACTATGAACAAAAATCTTTTTAAAATAGATGAGTCCGAAAAAACAAGAATTTTGGAAATGCATCAATCAGCAACAAGTAGACATTATTTAGGGGAACAGGTTGCATCGGCAACTACAACACCAGTAACAACAACAACCCCAAAACCAACTGACATACCTGGGTTTATATGGGCTGAGGATGATGTGAATTGGGTTAAGACCAATGGGATAACAGATGATGTAAAAGTTAGTACTGAAAATTATCGTAGATTTCTTGAATATTATAATAGTGGTGACATTGTTGGTAAGTTCGTTGTGGTTTTTAACAACGTAGGTAACAACTACCCATATTTACAAGCAAATTTTAAATTAAAGTTTGTGGTTGCGAAAACAAGTGTGGGAAAATCTAATGTTCAGGGTGGGAATATAACATATCTTAAGTCTGGTGAAGATCTTAACACACAATATGTTACCGTTTTTGCGAATGGTGCTGTAAAATATTGCCAAAACAATACTAAGTGTTATGACTTACCATCACCGGTTATTCTAAAAACAAAGGCATAAATAAAAATATTTAAAAACAAAAAAAGGGGTTAGTTATTCCCCTTTTTTTGTTTTTTCATTTATAAAATTAAATACTTTATCATACTCGGAGAATAATATTCCCGATTCATAGGCTTGATTTATTTCGCAAAGAGGTAATACGATAACATTTTCACCATCAGTAACCTCAACCCAAATATTGGAAACAAACTTTGTATTGTAATTAAATATGATAACACTCGCTTGGTATTTACCATAACTATATGTTGCGGAAATGGCATCGTTAAAATAAGTAATTGCTTCATCATCTGTTGATATAGGAATAAAGAAATGTTTTGTGTTAACCACAACCGAATCTTTACATCCTGTAAACAATTTTGGGAACAATATTGATAAATCAACAACTGAAGTATCTTCCTGAGAAAACCCAACAAATGAAATAAACGATAATACTACGGATAAGATAAATTTTTTCATAACTTATAAGATTTTAATTGTTTCTATAAAGATAAACAAATTATTGAGTTATTTATAATAAATATTATATTTTTAAAAAAAAAGTTATGGCAATTTTAAAAGAAGAAATCGTTGGATCAAAAATTATTAATGAGATCCAATCTACAAACGTTACAAAAACGGAGTATGATACAATAACAAAAAAGTTGATTGTTGAGTTCAAGAATGGAACAAAATATGAGTATGATGAGGTTCCCCACCAAATATACACACAATTTAGAATGTCGGAATCTCAAGGGAAATTCTTTAGTTCCAAAATTGCTAAGGCATTCAAATACAAAAAAGTATAACAATTTAATATATTATGGTATTTATCTGATATGGACAAATATTCGGACGTAATTAAAAGTTTTGAAACTCAAAAAGAATTAAATTCAAAGTTTTGGGTTGAATCTGGTGATGAGGTTAAATTAAAACCTTTAATTAGAGAAAAATTACTTGAGACTGCATACCAATTTATTGATACTTTGGGTGTTGATCTTGTTGTTACTGATATCATTATGATTGGGTCTTTGGCTAATTATAATTGGTCAAAATTTTCGGACATTGATTTACATATTGTCGCAAACTTTAATCAATTTCCATCTAACCAAATTGATCTTTACACAGAATATTTTGATTTAAAAAAAATCGTATTTAATCAAAAACACGACATTACCATTTATGGGTTTGATGTAGAATGTTTTGTTCAGGGTGAAAGTGCTGAGGCATTCAGTAGTGGTGTTTATTCTTTACTGTTTGATATGTGGATGAATAAACCAAAACAGGAAGAGTTTAAGGTTGATAAATCCCTTTTAAAACAAAAATCCGATCAATGGATGGACATCATTGATGGTGTCCTTAATAACGTTAAGGATGAAGAACCTGAAACGGTTAAAGAAATCATATCTAAATATAAAAAGAAATTAAAAAAATATAGACAATGTGGTTTGGAAAAAGATGGTGAATCATCTCTTGAGAATATGGTCTTTAAGGTATTAAGAAGAAATGGTTATATTGAAAAACTATATGATATGGGTACCGATATTATGGATAAAAAATTATCAATTAAATAAAAATTTTAACAAAAAATAAACCATTATCAATCATTATGATAATAAACAACGATTATTGTATATTTATATAATAAAAATAATTTTATAAAAAAAAATAAAATGGGAAGTTTAAAACCAATTGGTAGTGAAAAACTACAAGGGATGGATAAAATCAGAAGAATGATTGAGATTTCAAATTATAATGGACATCAATCAAATCCTGTAAATGAAAATGAATCCGCAAATTTTAACCGTATGTTAGCGGATGGTAATCGCTATGAGATTGTTAAAGAAAAAACGGGTTATATCATTAAAAAACAACTTTCAGAAGGGGTTTTAGAATATACTGAACCTATGAAAAATAGAAAATACCATTCATCGTATTCTCAAGCACTTAGAAAATTAAATTTAATGGCTAAAGAATTAAATTCGGTTAATGAACATAAAGAAGAAATTTCATTATTTGGCGAAGAAAAGAAATTTTATCTAAAGAAAGGAACTAAAGAAATTGATGAACAAGCGGCGGTACCTGCTCCGGCACCTGTACCTGCACCCGCACCTGTTCCATCACCGGCACCAACACCTGAAGAAGAACCGATGCCAGAACCTGAAATGGATATGGAAGAACCTGAAATGGATATGGAAGAACCTGAAGACGATGGTGAAGAAGTTACTTTTAAATCAATTCAAAAATTAACTGGTAAATTAGCACAAAAAATACGTGATCTTGAATCTAAGTCTGAAGACGAGGATGAGGGTATGACAGGAAATGATGTTAAATATGTAATCAATTCTATTTTATCATCTTTGGATTTGGATAAATTGGAAGAAGATGATGTTGATGAGATTATGTCTCGTTTTGAAGGTGAAGAAGAAGGAATGGACACTGAAGAAGGTGATGAAGATATGGATATGGGTATGGAAGAACCAATGCCTGAGGAAGGAATGGAAGAACCGGCACCTGAAGGTGAAATGGCTGAAATGATGAATTTGGGTCAAGCAATTAATAAAGGTGTTGGAATGAAATATTCTGATATTATGAAAAACGAATTACCTGAAATGTTTGACGAAGGTGATGATGAAATGGACTTTAGTTCTATGATGGATGACGATGATGAGTATGATGTGGAAAATGATGAAGATTTCGGAGAAATTAGAGCTGACGGATCAGACGATTTCGGTTATTCAGATGAAGACGAGGACGAAGACTTTAATCCAAGAGGGGCTAGAAAGAAAATTCACAGAATGAATGACGATCATTTATCACACGGTACATTTAGTGAGGCTAAAGTTGATAGTATCCTTAAAAAATATTTTTCAGTAGAAGATGCTGAAAAACAAATTAATGAAAATAAGAAAACAACGTTTCTTCACTTAAGAGAAACAAGATCTGAAATTGAAAGATTATCTGAAAATGTTCGTCAAGAGAGATCGGCAATTAAATTCTTAGATGAAAATAAAAAGGCTGAATTAGTTGGTATAACTAATAAGAAAAATTTGGTATTCCAATTAAATAACCAAGAGTATAAGATATCCACACGAGGAAGTGTTATATGAATAAATTGATTTATATCAATGGTCTAGGACCAAACTATAAAGGAGACAATATATATGAATTTATATTTTCAGACACTTTAGAAGTTTGGGGTGAAAATTGGGAATCAAAACCAGCAAATGGTTATCCCTTACCTCCTGACATTGAACATATCAAGAAAGTTGGAGTATTAAGAAACGGTGAAATAACATTGGAGTTAATACAAAACTCTGATGTTTTTTCTATTATGGACGCAACTGACGATGTAATTGCGTTAGGGTGGGAGAGTGAAGGTGAAAACTTAGATTTCTCAATAATAAAAAGACTTGTTTTTAAATTTGGTCAAACCGAAGAAGAAGTAAAAGATAAATTATATGAACGAGATATCGTTCTTGAGTTCGAAAAAAAAGTAGTATATGAAAACTAATAACCATACATTAACATTACTTGAGAATGGGATCCATTTCTCAACACTAACTAATATGTCAGAAAGACAAATTAGAGTTTTGGCTGAAAGGTTTAAAAAGGAAGAAACTAATGAAGTAATTACAACTAATAACCCAGATCAGGCTTTAGCAATGCAAAAAAAGGAACCAACTGTAAATGTTAATTTAACTGAAAAAGAGATGACCGAAAAATTTGAATCTAAATCACAACAAGGTTTATTTTGGTCAAAATGTAATAACAGTAAAGGTAAAGAAAAGAAAAAATGGTGTGATATGGCAAGAGAATTCTCTGATAGCACAACAAAAAAGGATTATAAGAAAATGCCGGAAAAGAAACATCCAGAAAAAACTGTAGAATACAAAAAGAAACTTCAGAAAGAAAGTAATGAACAATATCTGGAAGATAGAATAATGGAAATGATTGAAAAGAATATTAATCCAAGAATCACTAAAGGTGATTTAAAGAAAAATATTTCAGAAAGATCAGAAGATATGATGTTGAGAAACCCGAAAAAAATGTCTATGTTTAGTGATGAATCAGGAATTGAAATGAAGAAAATGAAAAGACCAATCGGTAAAATTTCATCTATGGGTAGAATGTCTATGGAAGAAAACGGAACAAAAGAAAAAGAAGCACCAACAAAACCTGGTACTAAAACACCACCAAAGAGAAAAGGGAACCCATTTAAGAACCCTAATCCTGGCGTTAAAGAGGATCCAAGAGGTAATAGTAAAGAAGATGTTAAAATGACATTTATTAATCAAATTAAAAAAGCACTATATTAAGATGGGAAATAAAGATTTAGAAAGATTAATCAGAAAGGTAATAAAAGAAGCCCCTGTTGATTATGGAGATTATCCTGAGAGAATGGATCCAAAGAGTCAAAAAAAAGTTGAGGATCCAGAAGGAATATACGCAAAAAACAGAGCGTTTAAAGGTGGTGTTTCTGACGTAGAAAAAATTACAGGAACGAGATTTAAAGAAGTTGTTGATTATGTAAAAAGATATTTTGGAACTGAGGAGAATATTACAAGTCCTTTGGTTAAAAGATCTATACAAATGGAACAAATGAGATCAGTACAACAAGCAATGATGATTGAAAATTCACATAAGAGTGAATTAAAAGATTTGGCGGTTGAAATTGCCGCAAAAGAAGAAGGGTGGATGCCTTATTCGTCAACTCTTGAGGAGGCGATAGAAGGGGGGTCAATTAATAAGTCCCCAATTCAAGGTGCTGGTACAAGATATGGGTTTGAGTTTATTAATGTTGAAGCGTTTTTAAATGAACAAAGAATTAACCCAAATGAATTCAAAATGGATAAAGCAAAACTTCCTAAATTGGAGTTACCACCAAACTTTTCATTTGATATTGACGAATTAACACCAGAAGAACAAAGACAATTAGAAATTGAGAAACGTCACGTAATTAACGCAATTATTCAAGGTAAAGGTAAAAGAGGTCAATTTAGTTATCAAGGATTTAAAGATAGGTTGGATGAAATAGACCCAAGGTTATATTCATTATATAATAAAATTATGTCGGCAAATGATCTTATGTATTTTACTGAAGAGGATCTAATTGAGGCGATGGGTGGTAATGCCGCAGGATCGTCAAAAATTGAGAATAGTGATGGTGATGAAGATGAAGATGAGGAAGGTGAGGAAGAAGGAATGGATGCCGTTGTTGCTAATGGTATTATATTTCCAATCTTACTACACGAATTAGTTAAAGGTTTTGCATCCGTTGCATCAAGAGAACAATGGAGAGATCTTGATCCTGATATGGCACATGATGTTATGGGACAAACAGACATAATGCCGAATGAACCAATGCAATTTAGAGTTGGTGGTGAATTAGTAAGAAAATTAAAAACATTACTACCTGACGAATTAACAATTAATGTTGAAAATAGAGAGTTATTACCATTCTTTGAAAGAATTTTATATGGTATTCCAGCTGAACAATTTTTAAAAGATATTATGGCCAATGTTATCTCTGAAGTACCTGCGGATAATGAAAAGGCAAAACGTAAATTCAGAGAAATTTTGGATAAAGCAAAAAGAGATTATCAAAGATATAAAGGAAATGATCAAGACGAAGATGAGGACGAAGATGATGATCTTTTGGCTCAGTTAGGATTATAAAATAGTATTTAATTAATGTAAAACCCCCTTTTATGAAAATAACTGGGGGTTTTGATATTTATAGTTAAATAGTACTATGAGTTTTACTAAAGAACAATTAACGTTAGAGTATGTGAAGTGTATGAAAGATACTCCATATGCGTTAAAGACTTACCTACAAACATACGACAATACGGTATCGCAATATGTTCCATTACAACTATTTCCTGACCAAATATCTTTGTTAGAGGATTATGATAAATATAATGAGAATATTGCATTAAAGTATCGTCAAGCAGGAGTATCAACGGTAACTGCCGCTTGGGTATCCAAGAAACTTGCATTTGCCAAAAAAAATAGACCTGAAAAAATTCTTATAATTGCAAACAAACTTGATACGTCATTGGAGATGGCAAATAAGATTAAGGCATTTGTTGCCCAATGGCCAAAATGGGTTGGTGCAGATTTTTCAGCAGAAAAAAATTCACAAAAACATTATAAATTAACAAATGGTTGTGAGGTCAAAGCGGTTGCAACATCAAAGGATGCACTTCGTGGATTTACCCCAACAATATTAATATTTGATGAGGCGGCCTTTATTGAAGCTGATAGTGATTTTTGGGCGGCTTGTATGGCGTCCCTATCTACGGGGGGTAAAGTAATCGTTGTTTCTACACCAAACGGATATGATCCAATTTATTATGAAATCTATGATCAGGCATTGAGAAATATGAATGATTTTAAAATCACTGAAATGTATTGGTTTAGAGATCCAAGATATACTAGAGATTTATATTTAGTGAAAACTGAAAACATAATACATTATTTGTTAAATAAAGAAGAATATACTGAAGACCAAATATTGAGTTGGGAAGGAATACCGTTTGAAACTCGGAATTATGATGACCTAAAAACAATAATGGATACGGGTTATAAACCTTGTTCCATTTGGTTTGAGGGTATGGTTAAAAAACTTAAATACGATAAAAGGAAGGTATCTCAGGAGTTAGAATGTAATTTTCTTGGATCAGGGGATAATGTCTTTGATTCAAATATGTTGCAAACAATTCGTGAAAATATGATAAAAGAACCCGCAAATAAAATGATGGGTAATTCTTTATGGATATGGAAGGAACCTGTTGTAGGACATAAATACATTATGGGTGTTGATGTTAGTCGTGGTGATAGTGAGGATTTTAGTACAATACAAATTATTGATTTTGATGAACGGGAACAAGTATTAGAATATATTGGAAAAATCCCACCTGATGTATTGGCAGAGATTGCATATAAATGGGGGAATATGTATTCTTGTTTTATTGTTATTGATATTACTGGTGGAATGGGGATATCAACGGCAAGAAAACTACAGGAACTTGGTTATAAGAGTATGTATGTTGATGGTATTGACCAAAATAATACTTGGAAATATGACCCAAAATCGTTAGATAAAATACCGGGAATAAACTTTAATAACAAACGAGTTCAAATAATTGCCGCCTTTGAAGAAGGGATGAGACATAAATTTAGAATTTATAGTTCAAGGTTGTTTAATGAGATGAATACCTTTGTTTATGTGAATGGAAGACCTGATCACCAAAAGGGTCATCACGATGATTTGATTATGTCCATATCAATTGCCCTATATGTTGGTGAATCATCCTTCTCTAGTCTTGAAAGGGTAACAGAACAAACTAAGGCGATGTTAGATTCTTGGACGGTTACCAATAATGAATCGGTTAAGGAGATAATAAACTTTAATCCACAAACGCCACATTTTGGGTTTGATAATGGAAACAATAATTCGGGAGCATCTAGAAAGGATTATGAAACATATGGTTGGTTATTTGGCGGTAGATAGTATTTATAAATAAAGTATAATGGGTTTAAATCAAAGAAAAAGGTCTGGTAATATAATTGCGGGTAGTACAATGATTGTACCGGGGCAACCTGTGTTAAGTGCGAAAAGATTTCCCTTAACTTTTAACAAAAAGGGATCTTTACCTGACACAAATAGAGAACAAAATTATGTTCCACCAGCACCCCCAGTTATTATAACAAATTATATTTTAACGGAAAATAACCAATCATTAATAACCCAATATGGGGATCATTTGGTATGGACTTATTAAATAACTCAAGTAATATTATATAAAAAAAATTAAATAGTCAACATGGAACAAAATCAAAACAATCTAACAATTTGGCAAAGACTATCCCAAGCATTTGGGCCTAACTCACTGTTAAATCAAGATTATCCAACATATAAGTTTGATAAAAAAGAATTATTAAGAACCACAGATAAACAGGAATTTGAGAAGGAAAAACTTCAATCTCAACAAACTATGTATTTGTCAGGTCAATGGGCAAAAATTGAGAATAACTTATATACTCAAGCGGTTTATTATGAACCAACAAGAATTGCCGCATTCTACGACTACGAATCAATGGAATTTACTCCTGAGATATCAACTGCGTTAGATATATATTCTGAAGAATCAACAACTTCAGATCAAGATGGTTTTATTTTACAAATTTATTCAGAATCAAAAAGAATAAAAGGTATTCTTGCCGATTTATTTAATAATGTATTAGACATTAATACCAATTTGGCAATGTGGACAAGAAATACCTGTAAATATGGTGATAATTTTGTCTATTTAAAATTGGATCCAGAAAAAGGTATTGTAGGATGTATGCAATTACCTAATATTGAGATTGAACGATTGGAAAGAGGTATGGCAGCAAAATCTGTCAATGCTGAGGTTGATCCTAAACAAAAAGGATTGAGATTCCATTGGAAAGTTAAAGATATGGAATTTAGTTCTTGGGAGATTGCCCACTTTAGATTGTTAGGTGATGATAGAAAATTACCATATGGAACATCTATGTTGGAAAAAGCAAGAAGAATATGGAAACAATTAATATTATCTGAAGATGCGATGTTAATCTATCGTACATCAAGAGCTCCTGAACGAAGAGTGTTTAAAGTTTTTGTTGGGAATATGGATGATAAGGATGTTGAAGCATATGTACAACGTGTTGCAAACAAATTTAAGAGAGATCAGGTAGTTGATTCAAAAACGGGAAATGTTGATTTACGTTTTAACCAAATGGCGGTGGATCAAGATTACTTTGTTCCTGTTAGAGATGCAACACAAACAATGCCTATTGAAACATTAGCCGGAGCACAAAATTTATCGGAAATTGCGGATATTGAATACATCCAAAAGAAATTGGTTACCGCATTACGTGTACCAAAAGCATATTTAGGGTTTGAGGAAGTTGTTGGTGATGGTAAAAACTTGTCATTACAGGATATCCGTTTTGCAAGAACCATACATAAGATACAAAAAAGTATGATTGCAGAAATGAATAAAATTGCAATCATTCATTTATTCTTATTAGGGTTTGAAGATGAATTACAAAACTTCACATTAGGTCTTACTAACCCATCAAAACAAGCAGATCTATTAATGGTTGATGTTTGGAAAGAAAAAGTATTACTTTATAAAGACCTTGTTAGTGAAATACCTAACACTCTTGCACCGACATCAGCAACTTGGGCTAAAAAACATATTTTTGGATTCTCAGATGAAGATATTAAGTTAGATGTTCAACAAATGAGGTTAGAACGAGCAGTCGCTGCCGAACTTACAAATACACCAACAATAATCACACATACAGGTATGTTTGATACTGTGGATAAGTTATATAAAGTTAAGTCAGGATCAACTGAAACTGTACCACCGCCAGCAGAAGGGGGTGATATGGGTGGATTACCACCGATGGGACCACCAATGGGGGGTTCAGAACCAATGGGACCACCGATGGGAGGACCTGAACCAGGTGGTGAGGCAGGTGGATTACCTGAAAATAATGAAAAAAATAATCTAAATATTCTATTAGAAAGTGATGATTTACACGGAGATTCGTACATTGATTTATCCGGAGCAAGAAATTCTTTGGGCTCAATGGAAGAAGCATTGAGCAAATTGCTAAGAGATTGATATTTATATATAAAAAACGATATGAAATTTGGTATATTAAAATCTAAAATAGAAAATGTGTTAATTGAATCTTACAAGAAAAACACATTCAAGAAAGAAATGTTTATTTTTGAGGAACTAATCTTAAAGAATAAAAATGTTAGTAAATTGTTTTATTTGTATGGGGAATTAAGTTCTAATAAAGGACTTAACGAATCTGTGGCAAATGAATATATTAACCAAAGTATTATACTATACGAAAACTTAATAAATAAGATCCCAACTTCACAATTAAAAGAAATTCAAATGTGGGTTGGTCATATCCAATGTGAAAATACTTATAACACAATAGATAATCTGTTTTCAAATGATGTTGTTAATCTTGAAGATAAAATCAATAGTAAAAATTCTATATTAGAATCAATTAAACTACCAAAAACTGAAAAGAAAACTGACATAGTTAATGTTCCAATTAAAGATATGGTGGAGATTGCAAATAAAACAATCACCAACTATATTGATAATTTAACAGAATCGGACAAAAAAGAATTAAAGTCTTTACTGTCGTCAAACGATGATACAATTAAAGAATCATACTTTATGTTGAAAGGTAGTGTATTAACTAAATTGGAAAACCTACAAGAAAGTGATTCTGATGTTAATAACAAAATCACCGAAACAATTAATAAGATTAAGGACGAATCTTACGATAAGATTAATTACTTTAAATTACGAAAATTAAATGGGGAACTTTAATCGTTAGAAATCATTTTTTGACGATAAATCGCCCGATTCTTATTTGTTCTGTTTAATACCGACTTTTTAGTGTATTGCTTTCTATTATTAAGTAATGAACTTTGTCTTGTTTTTATTACCTTACTTTTTAATTCTTTTAGGGATTTTTCTATATTCCCGTGTTTTACAACTACTATTAACATCTGATATTTTTACGAATTTATTGTATTTGATATATATCACAAATATACCTATTATTTTAAAAATAAACGTGATAACATGAAAAAAATTGATGAAAAAAGGAAAAACTTCCAAATTAATTGGTTATAGATCCTCAAAGGTGATATACGGAACAGTAAACTCCAAAGATTTTAAATCCCTATACCTTAACTTACAAACTTGGGTGGAACCCAAAATTGATCCAGAATCTTGGTCAAGAATTGTACTAAATATGAGTAGATCTATTAAACATTCAGTATATGAACATATAGATAAAACATTGTTTGACGACAAATTTATTGTTGATATGGACCTAAGAACAAGCGGACTACAACCAAAGAAAAAATCGTTTATGAACCTTGAAATTAATTTGTTCCTAATAGATGAATTAGACTTTAAAGATACAAAACTAAAGAGAAAATTAAAAACCATCGTCAAAGGAATATATGATGATGTTCTTATCAAAAACGAAAACTTTAAGTTTTCTTTAACAAAAAATGGAAATGTGAAACCAAATAAGGTAAAAATAGAAAAAGTTTAATATTTATATAAAAAACTTTTGATATGAACGAAAATAGAATATTAGGGCCAAATGAAACGGGACGCGGGATTCTTGTTGAATACGATGCCGGTTACATCAACCCAACAGATAAATATAACTCAGAAATACTTAAAGAATCTAAGAATTTTTTAGACCACTCAAAACCATTTGAATTTTATGCCGTATTACAAAAATACGACACACCAAATAGAAATGGTAGAGTATACCCTAAAAAGATTCTTGAACGAGAAGCTCAGAACTATAAGAAGATGATTGAGAAGGGAACTTCACTTTCGGAGTTAAACCACCCTGAATCATCACTTATTGATCTTGATCGTGTTTCACACATCATCACTGAAGTGTTTTGGGAAGGTCCTGTTCTATTGGGTAAGTTGAAGTTATTAACAAGTCCTGGATTCCACCAAAGTGGTGTATGTTCTACTAAAGGAGATTTGGCAGCAAACTACCTAAGACAAGGTGTAACATTAGGAATATCTTCTCGTGGTGTTGGATCACTTAAAAAAGTGGGAGAACAAAATGAAGTACAAGAAGATTTTGAGTTAATATGTTTTGACCTTGTATCTTCACCATCTACACCAGGAGCGTATCTTTTCTTAAATAGAGATGATAGACACAAATATGATGAGAACTTAGAAGAAGAGAAAAAAATTACCGTTGATCGTCATGTTGGGGAATCTGGAAACAAATCACTTGACTTAATGAAAAGATTATCCGATTATTTGGATAAATAAAATAAAATGGAACAAGGAGAAAAGTATTTCGTAGCAAAAATTACATCAGACCTGTTAGATACAGAGTCAGGTAAAGTAAAAAAAATGAGAGAAGAGAAATTGGTAATGGGGTATACTCCAACCGATGTTGAGGCTAAAGTCACTAAAGTATATGAAAATTATACAATGGATTGGAGAATCACTTCAATCACCGAAAGTAAAATTGATGAGGTTATTGACTAACTAAATTAAAATTTTTAAGAAAGGATGGACAAATGTTCATCCTTTTTTTTATGCCCTAAAAATTTTATTTTAAATAAAAACAACTATAAAAGTGAATTTTTTGTAATAGTCAAGTATTTATCAATAAAACTATTCAAAAATAATGAACAAAAAAGAATCATTAGTTGAGGACACATTCATCCAGTTAAGAAACTTGGAGAATGTGATCGCTGAAAACGCACAAGGAATACTTGCATCTACAATGACGCAAGAAATCAAAGAATTAGTAAAGGAATCTCTCAACGAACAAGACGATGAGGAGATTGATATAGAAGCTGAGGTTGATACCGACGCTGATAATGACGAAATGGAAATGGATATGGACATGGGTATGGATGATGAAATGGATATGGATTCTGACGACGAAATGGATATGGACATGGATATGGATGTTGATGACGATACAATCGATCTAACAGGTGCTTCTGACGAAGAAATTCTTCGTGTATTTAAAGCAATGAAAGATGAGGATGGTATTATCGTAAAAAAGGAAAACGATATGTTGCATTTATCTGATGAAAATGAAGACGTAGATTACCTAATTCAACTTGGAGAATCATATGATGAATTTGACGAAGAAGAGGAAGAAGAAGAGGAAGAAGAAATGGAAAATGAAGGTGTAATTTATGAATTACATATTGATTCTGATATGGATGATGAAGACTTTATGGATTCTGATATGGATGATGAAGACTTTATGGATTCTGACATGGATTTTGAAGAAGAAGAGTACGAAATGCCAAGTCGTAGAATGAAACCAATCAAAGATGATTATTTCGATATGACTGAAGAAGAAGAATTTGTTATGGAAGCATCAAAATTCAAATCTAAAGGAATTGGTATGGGTAATGCATCAAAATTCAAATACGGAAAAAAACCTAACCAAGATGGTGGTTTCGATGTTAAGAAAAAACAAGGAACAAGAGGTGTTGGAATGGGTAAAGCAAAATTCGAATATAAGGAGGAAGTTAACACAGGAAAAAAACCAGTTAGAAAACCAACAGTTAAAAAAGTGGAGACTAAAGAGGCTTCAAGAACTTATGGTAATGGATCTAAATCAGGTCGTGGTTTAAGAAAAGGTATTACACCTAATAGAAACTTAAACTTAGAATCTAAAAACGAAGAGTTAAACTTACTTAGAGAAAAAATGAAGAGTATAGAAAAGCACTTAATCTTTTCAGAACTAAATTGAATGAGGTTGCAGTATTCAACTCAAACTTAGCTTACGCTACTCGTTTGTTTACTGAACACTCTACAACTAAACAAGAAAAGATCAACGTATTAAGACGATTTGATGGTGTTGAAACTATTAAAGAATCTAAAAATCTATACAAAACAATTAAAGACGAACTTTCAACTACAACAAGTACGGATAATACAATTAACGAATCTTTCGAAAGAAATCTGATCAAAACACCTACAAGTGGATCGGCAGCAAACTTGATCGAATCTAAAACGTATGAAAATCCTCAATTTATGAGAATGAAAGATTTAATGTCAAAATTAAAATAAAAATAAACTAAAAACAAATAAAAAACCAAAAAAATGGGAGCATTATTAGAATCAGGTCTTGTTGGTAACATCGGGTTAAAACACCTTAAAGTTATCAAAGAAGATACTATAAACAAATGGGATAAATTAGGATTCCTTGAAGGCCTTAAAGGTCACCTAAAAGAAAACGTTGCACAGTTGTATGAAAACCAAGCATCTTTCTTGATTAACGAAGCAACTTCTGAAGGTTCTAACGGAGCATTCGAAACTGTTGTTTTCCCAATCGTAAGAAGAGTTTTCTCTAAATTATTGGCAAACGAAATCGTTTCTGTACAAGCAATGAACTTACCAATCGGTAAATTGTTCTTCTTTGTACCTCGTATCCAAGGATACGGTGCTGGTAGTGTTGAACAAACACCAGTAAATGATTATGATGGTAATGGAACACATTACTCACCTGTAGGATCACCTAACAATTCAACAATTGATTCATCAACTATTGGAGCTGGTTACCCACCTAACTCAAACGCATTTTCAAAAAATCTTTATGATTTATTCTATGAAGGTTCTGAAGGTCAATTAGATCCTCCAGGATTGTTTGATTACTCAAAAGGTAAATGGTCGGCAATCACTACTGATGCAACTATGTTACAATGGGTTAACGGAACTATTGATAACGGACTTAATATTACTGAAACAACTAACGTTAGAAAAGTAATTGTTAAAATGTGTGGTTTCAGAGATCTTGGTGTTGGTAAATTAATCGGACCTGATGGAAATGAGATAGATACAGAAAGTTTCTTATCTGACTTGAGAGTATTCCAAAAATCAGGTGATGGAATGTCAGCATCTACAACACCTTGTAATGTATTGAGAGATACAAATGGTGATCCTAATTCTTTATTATTTAGAGTTGTAACTCAACAATATGGTAAAGGTATTGTTGCTCCAACATCTAACCAACAAGGTACTAGTTTCCCAAGTACGGGTAATGGTGGATCTTACAATAATATCTGTTCTCAAGATGGTTGTATCTATCTTGAAGTAGATTTATCTTGTCCAGCATGTGTTACTTGTGGTGAGACTATGGATGGTTACACAGGAACTACAATTTTTTCTGCGGCATCTGCAACATCATTCTCAACTGTTTATAGATCATACGCTAATATGGAATTTGAAGACCAAATTGGTGAGGTTTCTTTTGACTTAGAGTCTGTAACAGTTTCTGTAACTGAAAGAAAATTAAGAGCACAATGGTCTCCAGAAATGGCACAAGACGTTGCGGCATTCCACAACATTGATGCTGAAGCTGAATTAACGGCTTTATTATCAGAACAAGTTGCGGCTGAAATTGACCGTGAGATCCTTCGTGACTTACGTAAAGGTGCGGCTTGGAACTTACGTTGGGATTATAATGGATGGAGAAGATTGTCTTTAACAACTTCTTACACTCAAAAAGATTGGAATCAAACTTTGATTACTGCGATCAACCAATTGTCAGCACAAATCCACAAATCTACATTGAGAGGTGGAGCTAACTGGATCGTTGTTTCTTCTGAGATTTCTGCAATCTTTGATGATTTAGAATACTTCCACGTATCTAATGCGTCTCCTGAACAAGACCAATACAATATGGGTATTGAAAGAGTTGGGACATTAGCAGGACGTTACCAAGTTTTCCGTGACCCTTACTTCCCACCAAACACAGTTTTGTTAGGACATAAAGGAACATCATTGTTAGACACAGGTTACATCTACGCACCGTATGTACCATTACAATTAACACCTACAATGTACAATCCGTTCAACTTTACTCCGATCAAAGGAATAATGACGAGATACGCAAAAAAGATGGTAAATAACCGGTTTTATGGCCGCATTACCGTAGATGGTGTTAGAACATTCGATTTAAGAGAATTGAGATAATCAAAACCTTAATAAATAACCCTCAAAGGAGACAAGAAATTGTCTCCTTTTTTTATGTTTTTATATTAACTATATGTTTTTTGGATTAATATCTTATATTTATAAATATGAAGAAATATATCCCATCAGAAGAAGAAATTAAAGTCATACTTAAGATGTATAATGAGGATTTGATTGGGAGTCAAACAATTTCGGAAAAAATAGGACTTAATAAACAACAAGTGTTAAGAATACTTAAAGAAAATGGCGTTAAATTAGGTCCGTCAGGTAGAAGAAATATTGGTGGTAAAAAAGTCTCCGATAAAAAATGGAGAGAAAAAAATAAAGAAACATTAAAAGAATATGTTAAAACTTGGTATGAACAAAATAAAGAACATCGTAAAGAATATCTTAAAGAATACCGAGAAAAAAATATGGACAGTATTAGAAAGACCAAACGAGATTATCAACAACATCTTAGATATACTGACCCCACCTATAAATTAATCTCTTATTTCAGAACCGCAATATATCAGGTATTAAAGGAGAGTAATGTGGAGAAGAACAAACATTATTTTGATGTATTACAATACACACCTAAACAATTAATAGACCATTTAGAATTACAATTCACAGATGGTATGACATGGGAAAACTATGGGGTGTGGCACGTTGACCACATTAAACCAATCTCGTCTTTTAGCATTGTTGAGATGGGTGACAATGAATTTATGAAATGTTGGTGTTTGAATAATCTCCAACCAATGTGGGGTGAGGAAAATATTCGTAAATCTAATAAAGTAGTATAAATAATAATTAAATGTAATAATTTATTCATCTATTATGGTTAATT
>Ga0209492_1000117_pt1 | contig 24737 bp, 48 predicted proteins | sample PPLLak12cMay2015_FD_187253 | JGI IMG/M metagenome (GOLD analysis project Ga0209492, IMG submission 187253) | Freshwater sediment microbial communities from Prairie Pothole Lake near Jamestown, North Dakota, USA - PPLs Lake P7 Core (1) Depth... | ecosystem: Environmental > Aquatic > Freshwater >... | reverse complement strand
GACGCAACGCGCATCCCGGTCCCAGGTCTGTATAGGCAGAATTCGGTATCAAAACTTATGTGGCGGCTCCGGAAGGGTGAAATCGTATACTTTGAGATCGCCGGGTACGAAGATGGCGGCAAGCCGATTATGTCTGCCCAGAGCACGAAGCCCTTGAAGGATAAAGAGATATCAAGGAGATACGGCGACACGATGACGTATTCTTATGGGTGCGAGCGTGGCCAGTGCGAAGTGTTTGTATATAGGATTACACTGGTAAACGACGACGGAGTAGAGCTTGACTACCCGTGGGATATGGTGAAGGAAAGGTGCTTACAACTTGGCGTTAAGCACGTCCCAGAGTATGCAGACTTCATATACGATGGGAATAGCGAGTCACTCGTGGAGATGGCGAGCGGCCTCACTGATGGCCCTTCTACCATAGATGGAACGCATATAAGAGAGGGTGTTGTCGTAAGGGTGGACAGCGGGAGTACCGTGTTTCTTAAGCACAAGTCGTTCACCTTCCTTGTGCTTGAGGGAGTCGCGAAGGAACAGGATTCTTACGTTGACACTGAAGAAGTGTCATAAAAATAACAAATACTCCTGTATATATAGTAGTGTATAGGGGTATTGCGGGGGCAGGTGTTACGGCAGCACTCGCGACCTGGGCTCGCGAAGACGGAGTTCAATTCTCCGGTCCCCGACTGCAGCATACTCACTGGTTCTGGGCTGCTGCTAGGTCCGATTGGCCCGGTACGGGTGGAGGTAAACCTGCCCGTACCGGGTAACTCCCTGTCTGTAATATTACGGAGGTATGGATATGTATATTTCACCAGTACTCGATCTGCTTGGCGAAGTTAGTGGGGCGATAGGCAGAGATAAGGTTGACCTGTTGATGCGCCTCTTCCCAGAGGAGCTTGTAAATAATGGTTCATACTTAGTAATTAATCGAAAGCAGAATTACGCCTCAATGGTAGAGAAGAGAATAATAGACGAGATCTTTAACGTATTTCAGATACCAATCGAGTACAAATCTATATTGGTACATATATCGTGGTAGGTAGTGTGCCCAGCCGTGTAAATCCGTCACGGAGCTAGAATCTGAGTCGCGGGGAACGCCACACGGGTACATGGAATAATGTATACTAAGTCCATGCGCTTATATAGGGGATAGTGGTGGCCTCTTCTGATTTCCAGGCCGCGAGTGGGATGTACGGTCCCACGGGCACACTAACCATAGTTAAGATACTGGCTGGATGGTATAGCGGTATAGAACGGCACCCGGTTCATGGGAGCAGACATTAGTTCGAATCTAATTCCAGCCACTGGATGTGTCGTTAGGGGGAAGCATGACTAAAGAAGAGATCTTCAGCGCAACTGCAAGGCAACTGAGAGTAATGGTAGCAGAGGCATTAGGCTGGACGTGGGTGACTAACACAGATTATGTTTGGATGGAGTCACCTGGCGTCGTGTGGGATATTGAATCTCGTGTACTTAACGAGCACCGAAGATGTGAGCGGCCAGAAGAATTTGATGACTTTGCTGTGTCAATTGTTCCAGACTGGCCCAATGATATCGCTGTGGCATGGCAGTTAATAATTGATAGCCATAGTAAAGGTTGGCTTATTGGCATTGACAACGATGAAGGCAAGTGGAATTGCTGGATATGCGGCCACACAGTCTTTGAACAAATTACTCCAGAGATTGCGATATGTAGAGCTTGGCTACTAGCTACGAGAGATAAGTTGGAGTTATAAACTAGGGGCGTTAGCTCAACGGGGAGAGCGCTGCCCTTGCACGGCAGAGGTTGTCGGTTCGAATCCGACACGCTCCATGGGAGGAATAATCCAAAATGATGATTGGTTCTAGTTACTTCGTCGGTGGATCGTGGGGGAATAGAACTGAGTTCACTGGATTTGAGCTTGAGTGCAATAGCCCAAGCCAGATATATCACGTCGGCGGGTGCGAGCGGAAGATCCCTGAAATTGGCAGTACACTCTATGCGCGATTTGTAATTCGCGGAGGGCCAGCAAAGTATGGATCTTTCAGGTTTATAGAGGTACACGCGCCAGGAGATCCGCCAGATGCATTCTTTGGCACCGTGAAACTTACACACGTTGGCTCGATGGAAGGCCATACGATCAAGTGGGAGGAATACAATAGTGGCTAAGTTTCAGATAGGTATTAGTAGCTGGAAGGAGCCGATTATCATGACAAGTAACTACCCTGGCGTAGACGTGCCGAAAAGCACAGCGAAGGTATACATCATCGTAGAAGAGGCGGTTGATGATGACGGCCTTCAGGGATACGAGATTATTACCGTTCTTAGCAGCACAAAGCTATGGCAAGACTACTGCAGATCACGATATGGATACGACACGCGGGAGGAGCTTGGCGCTCTAAATGTGCAAGTACTCGTCTACGACGTAGATCCGCACTTCGTTTACAGCATCGAAGGAAGCGGCGGGTAAATATGGTAACTATTGAATACTCCAGCGAAGGTCTATGTATATCGGACTTCATGGCGGATAAATTCGCAGAGCTAGTTTCGCGCATGGCAACAAGCGGAGTAGCCTGGACTACGAATGTGTCGAGCGAGATAGCAATACTTTCAGTAAGGGCTGCTATCTCACGCGGAGAGATACCAAATAATCTTGTCATTATCAGGTATGGCGACGAAGACATACCTATTGATCGCCACGGGAGAATCGATAAGTACCCGCCAGGGTTCTGCGATAAGTATGACCAGTACCTTGAAGATATTCTTGGTGTAGTGCGGGGCGGGCTACCCGCAAGAATCATGTAGCTGGAGGATAAATATGGTAAGTGAGTCACTCGCGGCCTTATTCCTTACTGATGAGGAGATAAGGCTTGATATAGGGTGCGGGCACGATCCGACTGCTGGCTTCATAGGTATGGATATCAGGCATCTACCGCAGGTAGAAATAGTACACGACGTTAATATTTATCCGTGGCCTATTCCAGACGGAAGGATATCATTTGCCGTTTGTAACCACCTTATAGAGCATATCCCGCCAGTAGTAATAGGGAGTAACGGGACGTGGTTTCCGTTCTTGTCATTCATGGATGAAGCCTGGAGGATCATGAGGTTTGGCGGGGAGTTCGGTATCTCTTATCCGCACGGTGCGAGTGATGGGTTTATGCGAGATCCGACGCATTGTCACCCGATGAACGAGCACGTCTGGTCATACTTTGATCCATTACAGAAGAGTATCGACCGAATACTGTATGGAGTATACAGGCCGAAGCCTTGGCGCATAAAACTGACTAATGTTAGTAGCTCAATGAATATCACGGTTGTCCTAGAGAAGATACCGGAAACAAGAGTGTAGTCACGAAGGGGCTGTGCTGGAATTGGTATACAGGCTCGACTTAAAATCGAGTGCCGAAAGGCGTGTGGGTTCGATCCCCACTGGCCCCATATACTATGGGAAGGTGGCCGAGTGGCTTAAGGCGCTTGTCTTGAAAACAAGTGGGCAGTAATGTCCCGGTGGTTCAAATCCACCCCTTCCCGCCTTCACGGAGGTATTTATGGATGATATAACTAGAGAAGTATTACTGAAGAATGCGGTAGATATGATCGGCAGATGCTGGATCGTATGGGATAAATTTAACCCACCGCATGAATCAGAAATAGGATTTGTCGCATTTGTCAATCTCGTAACCGGGAAAAGGTGGGTGCAGACAGATGCGGTTGTTTATGGCCAATACTGGTACGACAACTGCCCTACTCACTGGCTCCCGGTACAAGCGCTTCCGATTCCACCGAAGGGGGTATGATATGTCAAGGGGACACATTATTCTATGTGGAGTTCCAGAAGGTAGCTGTACTGGAAGTAAATACACAACGGATCAGAAGCTCCCGGCTAAGGGCCATAGCACCCACGAAGAGGCGTTTAGGTGCATGAGAAGATACCTTACCTCTACCGGGTGGACACAGGATGGACTATCGTCACGTGAGTTCAGGCCACCTGAGGGAGTGAATGGCGGATACGTAAGGATTCTAACAAAGAAGACGCGGTATGGGGCGCGTCTCCGTTGGGGGAAACTCGGTGAGAGGTTCATGCCAGAAGGCCGAGAGCAGGGAAACAGGGGGGTGATAATCAAAACATGAAGCCATGGAGCGATCTTGATGACAAGGGCAAGGTTGGGAGAATCGCGCTGATACTTGCGATTGTTGCCTTGCTGTTTTGGAACCCGATGACAAGGAGTATAATCGTATTCATACTCCCACTTGGCAGCGGATACGACGATCTGATCTTTATTGCTGCGCTCGTGTTCGCGATAATCTTTGGAATAGTCTACTATACATTCTATGGGAGAAATAGGAAGTACAAATGAAAGCGAATAAGAAGTATTTTATGGTGATCGCGTTGTTGCTCATTGCGATCACGTCTGGGGGCTGCTACTGGAACCGTCCGGTTGAGGAATTCGAGCGCGGTCTTAGACTTGCTGAGGGAGTCCGTATAGAGAAGGTGTTGCCGCCCGGTAGGTACAATGGTGGCGGGTGGTTCACCGAGCTTGAGACTGTTAATGTCTCTGCGCTTACGGCACAATGGAGTGACGAGAGCTTGGTGACTAAGGACAAGCAGCCAATCTCGTTGTCGCTGAGTATTACTTTCTCACGGAAGTCTGACGAAGATTCGATCAAAAGTATGTGGTCTGAGTATAACTATGAGGCTATAAGCGACGAGGCCCTTACCGCGCTAGTGCTAACGAGAGTCCCGAGAGTGGCGAAAGGCGTAACGGCAAAGTATACCCTTGACTCGATGCTGGGTATTGACGACTCCGGCACTATCAATGAGGAGATCGGGAGGGAGATCGTCCAGCAAGCAATGTCGAACGCGCTTGAACGGGAGCTTGCTGAGTTCTTTGTGGTGCTTCGCGATGTCGGCGTGAACAACATTGGCCCAGAGCCGGGGTACATGGAACTCCTTGTAAAGAAAGCGAACTCGAAGGTCGAGAGAGAGGTTGCCATTGAGCAGGCACTTACCGCTGAGGAGAACCTGAAAAAGGAAGAGAAGCAAACAGCGATTAACGTTGAGCTTGCTCGGCGCGAGCGACTCGTTGAGGAGGAGAGCGCCGAGGTCTACGATAATTCTCCCGAGCTATATGAGCTTGAACGGATTAGGCTCATGGCCGAGATGTTCGGGCAGAACGACAAGGTGTGGTTTATTCCACAGGGAACAGACATAACGCTACTGCTAGGTGAGGACGGGAACAAGGTTGTTCCACTTGAGCCTTAACACTGGAGTCTAATGGTAAATGGAGGGGGAGCTAATAACTCCCCCTCTACCGCATGGAGTGAGAAATGACACACGAAGACATAATGAGAATACTTGAAGAAGCTGGATATGAGGCATATCTCGTCGGCGGGTGGGTACGTGACACCATCATGGGCGTAGAGCCGAAGGATCCTGACATTACTACTAACGCGACGAGTGAGGCAATTATAGAACTGTTCCCAACGTCGAAGTTCGTGTCTGCGACATTCCATGATGTTATTCTTGTCGGGAGCACAGAGGTTGCAACGTTCAGGAAGCGCGTGCAGTACAGCGATAAGCGTAGGCCGGATGAAGTCATTACGAGCAATAACATAGAGGAGGATCTTGCTAGACGTGATTACACAATTAACTCTATGGCTATGGATCTCCGTGGCAACATTGTCGATCCTTTTGGTGGCCAGGAAGACTTGCTCAATGGAATACTTAGGGCAGTCGGCAACCCACGAGAGAGGATAAACGAGCACCCGGTAAGAATCCTTCGCGCCGGGAGATTCTCTTATGGAATTGGATTCACTTTAGACAAGAATCTTAATGACGCTATAATTGCGGACGGTCCAGAACTTATTAAGTATATACCGTTCGAGACATTCCGCGATGAGCTATTCAAGGGGCTGATGTGTAAGCATCCAGATAGGTACGTAAGATTCTTGTACGTATACGGGATACTTGACTACATACTCCCGGAGGTATCTGCCCTCTATGGGCTTAAGCAGAACATTTGGCACTCGAATGCGGACGCGTTTGAGCATACGCTCTGCGCTGTGAGGCTCGCAAAAAACGATCCTCTCGTTAGGCTTGCCGTACTCCTGCACGATACCGGGAAGGTGGCAACCGCATCTGGCCCATATGAAGGATATGGCTATAAGTTCATAGGCCACGAAAAGGAGACAGGACCAGCGGAAAGTGCGTGCGATAGGCTACTCTTGCAGAACGAACAGAAGAGGTATATACTTGCCGCTGTAAGGATGCATATGTACCATATAACCGATGAGAGATCTGCAAGAAGGTTCCTAAACAAGAATCTTGGTGACATAGACCTGTCAAGATTTATACTAGACGTTATGGCCGCAGACAAGGCCGATAGGTGGTATGACACAGGAGAACGTTTTGTGGACAAGGTGATTGAGGCTGGTAGCCCAGTATCCCCAAAGCACCTTGAGATAGACGGACACGACATCATGGCGATTACTGGTCTTGAGCCATCGAGAGAGGTCGGAAAGATAATCAGCAGACTGATGGATATGGTCGTGGAGAATCCGTCGCTAAACACGCGGGAAAAGCTGATTGACATTGTAGCTACGGGGGTAGTAGATGGACGCTGAGAAGTGGATAATCAATAATACTATACACAGAATAATCGGCGGTAGTCGCTTGTACGGCACGCACAGGCCGGATAGCGATTATGATATAAGAGGGGTATGCATGACTCCGCCAAATTGCCTACTCGGTCTTACCGGGTTCGATCAGTACGAGAGCACAAGCGGGGACTACGGCGAAGATATTGTCATCTACGGACTAAGGAAGTTCGCGGTACTCGCCCTTGACAACAACCCGAACATACTCGACATACTGTGCGCTCCACTGGACAAGTGGCTAATAGATAAGACATCATGGAAGTATATCTATGTTAACCGTGGCAAGTTCCTGAGCCAAAGGCTTAGGCACACGTTTAGCGGGTATGCCATTTCTCAGCTAAAGAGGCTAAAGGGACACCATGAGTGGCTGGTTAATCCACCGTCGGCCCCTCCGAAGCTTGAGAACTTTGGGGGGCACCTTGAGAGCGACCAGAAGGGCGGGCAATACAAGGTGTTCGAGAACGACGCTGGTAGGGGTAAGTATGAAAAGGCAGACAGGGACTGGAAGCAGTATGAAAGGTGGCTGCGGGAGAGGAACCCGGCAAGGGCCGAGCTTGAGAAGAAATACGGGTACGACACAAAGTACGCAGCACATCTCGTTAGGCTTATGGTTAAATGCCAGGAGGCACTCAGTACTGGTGAATACAGCCCGGTGCTTGAGGGTAAGGATCTGCTCTACGTCCTTGATGTTCTAAGCGGTAAGTACACATACGAAGATATAATCCTTATCGCCGCTGATATGGACGATGCCGCTAACGGAATGGATAGCGTTCTGCAGTGGGGGCCTGACAGGGAATTTGTGGAAGATATGGTGATGGAGATCCATTATGATTCTCTTCGTTACCTATACTAAAACGACAATTACTTCTGTATACTATATGTATAACAATGAATGTGGGAGGCACAATGGGCGTGTATGCAATTTATCGCGAAGGCGATAAGGAGCGAGTTGCTAAGGCTCAGGTATACCACTGGTGGCCTGGGCGAACGTGGGAAGGTCCGTGCCCGATCAGGGATGAGGCCCGGCTATTCGAGCTTGGCAAGAAAAGGTATGGGACCGTGGTAAGATTCAATATCCGCTGTGGAAATACTGGCACGCTTAGGGTTGGCGCTTCTTGCTCTTGTAGCAAGAAGGACTCACCTTCGCGGAAAAGCGGCAGGGCTCTTGCCACAAGCCGTGCAGTATCCCTGCTTAAGGGACTCGTGGATTGCGAAGTTATCGAAGAGGACTAGGGGGAGCACATGGCTGGTCGCACACGTAAGTGGCGAGAGAGGCGAATTAGCGAGATATCGTGTAGGCTTTGCTGCCAACCGTGGATGGCCGAGCCGATCCTCAGTCTAATCGAACACTATGAGGGTAAGATGGATAAGAAGAAAGTGCACGTATTCTTTCTGCTGGATCAAACAGGCTCTATGGATTCAGTAAAGGAGGAGACTATCAGTGGGTTCAATGAGTACATAAATGTACTCCGTGAGGACAAGGACGCAAGGTACAAGATCACGCTAATCTTGTTTAATAGCTACGGTACGGTCGTAGCTGCCGACTCTACTGGCGTGAGCAAGCTGTCACCACTCACGGAGAAGTTGTATTCGCCACGCGGGATGACTCCATTGTACGACGCGATTATCGATACTATTTCACGCGCAGAAAAGTCTGTCAGTAAGGATAGGATGGTTATTGTAACCGTTATGACTGACGGGCTTGAGAACGCGAGCGTGCGCGGGACAAGGGAGGCTGTGGCAGAGGCCGTAGCAAGTAAGGAGCTTGTTGGATGGAAGTTCGTATTCCTTGGCTCTGGGTTTGACGCATACGCCGCTGGGCAGTCGATTGGCGTTAAGAATTCGGTAACATTTGATGTCGGCTATATGAAGGCAACGATGAACCTGTTGGCCGAAGAGACAGTATCTTATGCAAGTCGTGGTGGCCAGGGGGATATGTTTACCGGAAACTACTCTATACCAATAAGCGGAAAGCAGTAGGGATAATGGATACATATCGAGTTCTTGTTTTGCTCGAAAACAGAAGTCAGCCGATCCTGTACGATGCTACAAGTGTCTACACAAAGGATGGGTACACGTGTATTATCTTCTACCGCGATGGCAAGAAGCTGACACACAAGTATCCAACGTCCAGGATCATGAGAATTGAAGAGGAATACAGGTATATCGAGCACGGGTCTTCTCGCGCAAGTATCATCGCTCAACCAGGGGGATAGTATTATGGCACGCAATGTTGGCGAGCAAGCTATGGTATGCAAGTGTGGAGCAGAGATATTGACGCTCAATGACGCGGAGATGTACAGGAGATTCGGCGTGTGCGATAGGTGCTTTGTCGAAGCGTACGAGTTGTACCTGGACGGCGTGACTCCGGATCCTGGAATATCGCGTGTTGTGCGCGATTACGATTTTAATAGCGGGGATATGCTTACGTGATTACAACGAGAATAGAATATTGCGACTCCACGGTTAATGCGACTCCATTCTGTACCGGGTGCGAGCTATATAGTGAAGACAGTAGTCTTAACATATGCTACGCAAGCGCACTGGTGGAACGGTACGCTGCAACAAAGGGGTGGCCTGATAGCTTTACAACTCCCACGTACTTTCCAGAGAGGATAGCGGAGGCTGCTGGATGGAAGGACTTACGTGGGACGGATAGACCAGACAAACCGTGGCTAAACGGATACCAAAGGGTTATATTCCTTGGAGACATAGGGGATGGGTTCTGCCCACTGGCTAATCCGTGGGAGTGGCTCGCTCCGAACCTTAAATACATTGCATCAAGTGAACACTTATGGCTTCTTCTTACAAAGTGGCCGGACAGAATGCGCGACTTCTTTAGTAACTTTTATGGGCCGCGCTTACCAAGAAACATAATGTTCGGCACAAGTATAACTAGTCGAGACTCATACTGGAGACTTGAGCCAATCAGGGATCTAAAGATAATGGGTGCGAAGACGTGGGTTAGTGCCGAACCACTGCTTGACTACATCGACCTATCGAAGTGGATCGGCTTATCCGTGTACGCCCCACCGGAGGACGATGAGGAAGAGGGTGTTGTTGTTCAGGATAGGTATATCGACTGGGTTGCGTGTGGCGGGGCTACTGGCAGGAATGCCGTTGCGGTTCCGGTCGGGGCATACCACCTTCTACTTGAGCAATGCGTCGAAGCTGGCGTGCCATTCTTCTTTAAGAATATGCACTTCAAGCAAGCGATACCGAGCGACCTCCTTGTAAGGGAGATGCCGAATCTACGTGTCTGATTTTGATGGGGTGTTCTACGTTATAAGCTCAAGGAGCTTTAGCTGCGGAATAGTCGTCAAGAATGGCGTAGTGACCAAGGCAGCGCCGATGGTGAACTGGATGATCGGGGAGACTATCGGCGCTGTTACGGGCTACGTAAAGAGTAAGAACTGGCGGATAGACAGGGAGTCACTGGAGGGTGACGGTGATTGATAGCTTTACTGGGAAGTATAGTTTCCTTTCTAACTTTTACGTATGCCCGATGGAGTATTGGGATCTCGGTGTTTGCGCTACTTCAGAGCACGCGTATCAGGCGAGTAAGACGGACGACGTGGAGTGGAGGGGTAAGATTGTCTCCGCCGCGATGCCTGGGCTGGCAAAGAGGCTTGGCTCTGCCGCTCCCCTGCGTGATAACTGGGATAACATTAAGGTATCCGTTATGCTAAGGGTTCTTGAGAATAAGTTTAGTAACCCTGAGCTTGCGTCGTTATTAATGAATACTAATCCACACTATCTTGTTGAGGGCAATAGGTGGCACGATAGGGAGTGGGGAGTTTGTATGTGTCACCGATGTAGGAATATGGTAAGTACAAATAAACTCGGTGAGCTTCTTATGGTGGTCCGAGACAAATTGATAACGGAGTTTAATTAGTAAAATGAAAAACAGTTGGAAGAGAATCGTTAGTACAAGGCTTCCGCTCGAAATTGAATTCGGATGGTTTTCTGGAGAGAGGCTTGTTCCATTCTCTATTGTGATCCTTGACCGGGTTGATGTAGATTTTATGGTATTGTTCTACGTCCAGATTGCGAAGTTCGTTTTCGGGTTGTACTATTCTGACTAGGTATGTGAGCATGGCTTCATTGGCGTGCTTGTACAGGAGGTAAATACGTGAACCCTTATATATTCTTTAACGTTGCACCAAGGACGTTCCTGATTTGGGGATACCTTTTTGGCGGGAGTAACTTCTCCGTCGGGTTTATTGCGGCAGCGATGGGGCTTGTATTTACCCCGTGGACACTATCTTCCTATGTGATGATAAGGAGTTTCTATGGCCAGGAGATACCGCTTGTCGGAGCATTTATCATTTTTGTCTGCTTTGCCTTAGACGTAGCCATGACAATCAGGGACGGTGACAAGTAATGGAATGTCCTGACTGTGGGAACTGTGCCGACTTTCACTCAGAGACAATTCTTGTCTGTATGAAGGATGGGCTAAGTGCTAACTCGGTAGAAAAGTATAAGCCGATTGGATCGTTGTCTGCTGATAGGTGCCCTGGGTTCTACCCAGGGGAGCCAGCGTATTTCACCCGTGAAGATCTGTCTATGGCAGAGGCATACGCAAGGGATATATACGGAAACCTGAGCGAGCGTGCGTTGTATCTTGGGACGAGAGAGTGGGTTATTCTCAACTCCGAGTTCGCTACATAGGAGGTGAAAGGTGTGGGGAGGGGCAGTCGTTGGTATTCTACTAGGGGCATACGCTATCGCGTGTCTGGTTATAGCTAGGGATACTCTAAGGAACATACTTGATAGGAAGAGGCTGACGTATGGCGACTTGATTTCGTACATACTATTCTTCCCCGGCGCGTTACTTACGGCGTACTCCATTGCGATTGCGTGGGTTATAGTTAAGATCGTTGCGCTTATACGCATTGTCTCTATCGCCTTTTCAAGCAAGGGGGTTAGTGCTGATGCCCCTGTTGTTGCGCGGCACATTAACAAGGTCATCAATAGCGAGATTGTCCCAAGGAAGAAGGCGTGAGGCGGGAGATGGATGACAACTTTGACATTCAGGAAACGATGAATGAGGAGGCGCTTTCAACGGCGCAGTTGATCATTGACACGCTATTTGCATATACTGGTGGAGAGTCTCACACGCGGGATGGTCACATAGCTAAGATACAAGGGTACATGACTCTTATCAATCGCGGAGACGGCGACACGAGTCACTACCGCGAGATGCTTTTACTGTGCGTAAAGATGGCAATGAAGTGGATGTCGGAAACCGGGAGGCACCACGGCTCTCGGTAAAATACACTAGGTAATGAGTGGAGAACAATGGGGTTATTCGGTTGGCTGTTTGGTAGGGGAGACAGTGTAGAGTGGACCGAAGACGATGGCTCTAAGCACAAGGGCACCGTCAAGGGATTTAAGCCAGAGGGGTTTGTAGAGGTTAAGGAAACCAACAGGCCAGTAGCCTCTAAGTTTGGCGGCAAGCTAACTAAGAACAATAGTTCTAGTGACGAGTAGTTTTTGAGAAACGATGAGGTTTCTTGGATGAAAACATTCGAAGAGTTTGGTGGGTTCCTGCTTCTCGTGTCAATCGGCGCACTTGGCTTAATATACGGGGTATGTGTTATTGTATACTCCTTGACTTGGGACGCCTATGCCCCTGGTGTGGCAGTTGGCGTACTTATGATTGTAGCATCTATCGTAATACTTGCGCGTTCGCTGGTGATTCTATCTGGTCATGACGACCAAGAAAAATAACAATGGAGTTTAGAAATGGCACTAGCTAAAAAGGGAGTACCTGGGCCGCTGGATAGGGCGGACAAGGACGCACAGAAGGATCGGGATCGTGGGCGTGGAAGGCCTGATAGCGACAAGTACCACAAGCCTGACAAGGGGATCACTGTTCCCAAGAAGGGTGGCGGAAGGAACGACAAGGTAGACTACACGCCTGACTACTAGGAGTTACCAAGTGGTGCGGTGGCTTGTGGTTTCTGTGCTGCCGCACCACCACGTTCTGTTTGACAGGAGGGTATCACTATGGATCACTCGCAGGAAATTAACAATATGGCGCTGAGGTTTGGATCGGCTTGGTACCGTGGGTTCTCTGACTTTCATAGGGGGATCTACGATCCGCCAGCTTCTGGAACGGTTAGGCAGTGGTATATCATTGGCCAGGATGATGCAAGAAACAATAGAGTGGAGTTTAAAGAAGATGAAAATCGAATTCGGTAATCCAGAGAAAGAGCCAGAGCCAGATCCCGGACCAGATCTCATGAATAACAGTTGGTATGTACCGCTCCTACTGGCTATTGTCGTTGGGCTACTGGTACTGTGTCTATTCGCTGCTGGCGGTAAGTCGCTATGAAGTATATACGGATTGCGACTTGTGCTCTTTGTCCAAGAATGGTAGAAAATATGTTCTCTGGCGAAGAGGTCTGTACTCACGTAGCGCCTCCGTCGGAGGTAAACCAATACGTCTATGGCGGCACGCAGCCAGATTGGTGCCCTCTTCCAGAGGATATAACGGCAGGGCTACTGAAGGCGTGTAGGGATTCAAGGGCAGAACTAGAGTCGATCATTAATGACTTTGGCCTTGGATACAACAAGCCGGAAGAGCACCCACTCGTAAGGAAGTTGGACGCAGTTATCGCGCTAGGGGGTAAGTCATGAGTGGAGAGAGTCAAGACACAATCGTTAACGGCGCAATCTTCCGTGTCATTAGAAGGAGGCTCTTGCTTATGGGCTTTGATAGTGATGCGGTTGAGAGAATATGGAGCGCATCTGTTTCCAGGCTAAACAACTCGCGTGATGAAGTGCCGTTGACCGTGGAGACGTTCAGGGAATCTATTGTTGAGGCTGAAATGATGGGCTTCGAGAGGGGCGGAGTCTCGAACAATAGTATAGAGGAGCTACTTAGCGCGAGCAAGCGCATTCTGTGGGTACACGAAAATAGCGCAACCTTATCGAGTATGGATATGGAGATAGCGATCCAGGCGCTACGTTTAGCGGTCTTTAAGATATCGATGCGTCTTGGGGCCTAATACAAGAGGAGGGTGCTAAGGTGAATAAGCAACAGTGGATTGATAAGGAAGTTGACTGGCACGTTATTCGCACACTTGACGTGGCGAGTGACGGGCGAATGTGCTACAGACTATATTACACAGAAGGTAGTGGCGTAGTAGAACCAAATATATCAGTTGTACTCGTACCAGCAGAGGTATACGAGTTCGATCTAGAGCAGCTTTCCCTACTATTTAATGCGTGCAAGGAGGCCAAGCAGGAATTATCAAGGCTACGCAGAACACTTCTTCCTGCCTATGAGGGCAAGGTCAGAGAGCCTGACAACGATATTATCAAGTCGCTTGTCGCTGCGCTCATTGAGGCCACTTCTGGTATGGCGCGTAAGGTGACGAGTGAGCAATCATGGATTGATTCGCCACCAGGGAACGGATACTACTGGTACGTAGAGCCGGAGGGCCTCTACTGTATACCTGAACTGGTAGAAGTATCGACGTTATTGATTCACGGCACTGCATACATTCGCATAGAATTCCTTGGCTTTGAACATGAAGAAGAGACACTGGATAAGGACAAGTATCCTGGTAAGTGGTTGCCAATGCCGATCCCGTCAAGCTCGTTTAGTGAATACCCTGGCTGGCACCGGGAAGAGGTTAGTTGTGAAAAGTAGCGAAAGGGTTCGTCTCGGCTGGGACGTATTTATCGAGACCGGAAGGAAGGTCGCACACGTGGAGGATACTATGACTCAGGAACATATTTGTAAGGTCATCGATGTTGCCAGAAAGTCTAGGGCGTACAACGACAGGAGTACGTATTGCGAATACGAAGTAGGACTACTCGCGAGTAGGGATAGCGAGCTACACGCCCTACTTCTCGATCTAGCGATATCGCTATCTGGGTGTCAAGCTGTGACACTGACTGTAATGGAGAGGGCATTTAATTAGATGGATGAAACAACAAGGAAGGCAATTGAGCGATATATCCAACAGATGCAAATTGTAGAAGATATAAAGAGTTATATCTGGAATGACGCAGAACCATACATAGATCCAATATTGAAAAGCGGAGATCCTGAGCAGTTAAAAGAGTTACTTGAACTTGCTATACCTGGGTACGTACAGTTTGAGGCAAGAATGCTCCTTAGATATGCAAGGAAAGATAAGGTTGCAGAAGAGAATAGCGAGTAGTACGCAGTACAAAGATTTACTTGCGTGATGCTTACACTGTATGTAACATATATGCACTCTGGGGACACAATGCAAACACTTAACAATACACGAATAAGAAACTACAGATGAACGATATACTTAAAAGATGTCCGGACTGTAGGCAAGATAAGCCGTTAAGCGAATACGGAAAAGATAGCCACAGATCCGGTGGACTCTATTGCTACTGTAAGGAGTGTGCTACGGCACGGACTCGGAAGCGGAGAGCAATAAAGAAAAGCAACACAGTAGAATATAGAATAAATGTTCTAAGTCTTGGGTGGGGAGTACAAAGTTTTTGTCTCGCCGCCATGAGTGCCCTTGGAGCCATCCCCCCTATCCACGCTGCAGTACACGCTGATACAGCCCACGAAAGAAGCGAGACATACGCCTTTGCAGCTAGATGGACTCCATGGCTAGAAGAACATGGCGTAAGAGTTATCACTGTACGTGGAACATCAACTGACGTAATAGAAAACCCCAGTGATCCAAGGATAATGATCCCCGCCCACATCATGGGCATAGATGGAAAGGGCTCAGGATTACTCCGCCGCCAATGCACACTCGCCTGGAAGATAATGCCTGTCCGTAGATGGATACAATCTAACCGTAACAAACAACGCGCTAACCTCCTCCTTGGCATAACAACCGACGAGTGGAAAGGGATGAGAGATAGCAGCGTTAAATACATCATCCACCAGTACCCATTCATAGACCTCAACTGGAATAGAACAATGGCTACCCAATGGCTCCTAGATAACAACCTTGAAGTCCCCGTAAAATCAGCTTGCGTGTTCTGCCCATATAGCAATAACAAAACATGGCAAGACCTCAAACAAGCTAATAGCCACGACTGGACTAAAGCCGTAGAAGTAGATAAAACCATACGTAATAAAAGAAGAGGATATACCGCATACCTCCATCGTAACCTTAAACCCCTTGGATACGAAGAACAAGGCGATGACTACAACGTAGACGAAGATGAATGCTCAGGGATGTGCTTCCTTTAATGTCACGCAATAATAAGTGGAACCAAATAATCATAAGCAGGGATATAACCATAGCAGATATCGATACACTGGTCGATGTCGATGATGAGATATGGGAATTAGAGGAACTCCTTGCTGGGCTGATTAAAGAGAATGACGCGCTTCGTAGACGGGTTGGGGATGAGGATGAGGGCGCGAGTTAACTCCACGTTGTACAAAGTTGGACAGGCTTCTTATTTTTTCAAAAAATAAAAATCGCGGAGGCTACCTCCCTATGGCAATAAGAACGAGAACCGACGAGAAACCCCTCCCCCTGACTATGCGAAGTGAGCCACGTCTGTCTTACGTTTCACTACAGCGCTACAGGATAAGACTACAGCGCTACACTTGAGACGGTTAACGACTACAGCGCTACAGGATAAGACTACAGAACTACACTTGAGACGTCTCACAAACGGCTACACTTGAGACGGCTACACTTGAGACGTCTCACGAACGACTACAGCGCTACAGCGCTATACTAGAGGTACCTCTAGTGTACCGTCTCACGGGCGACTACAGCGCTACAGGATAACGACTACAGCGCTACACTTGAGACGGTTAACGATTACAATCGATTTTAGCACGTTTTACATGATTCTACATACTCGCGGGCATATGTCGCCCGTCTATACCGCGCCAAATTTGCCCAAAACTCATTTCTTGCGAATTCAATCGATTTTAGCACGTTTGTCATCTCGTGCTATGTCGTCCAATAGTAATCGTTACTCGTCCAATTTGCGTCTATTGCGAATGCGCTGTATTATAGGGTAGCATCAGAGTTTGGATGCGGGGCAAAAACCTAGAACGACTAAAGGAGAGAAAAGTAGAATGGCAAAGGCAACTGGCAACAAGAATGCAACGACGGTACCCGTCGTAAGCGAAAACGTCCAATTGTTTCTGGCGAAGCATGATATCATGATCGAAGATTACCTTCCCGCTACAGCGGGTACCGTTTCGGCAGCCTTCCGTATCGTTAACCGCAAAGGCGCTGATCTGTCACCTGACGGCAAGGTGAGCATTGTCGTTACCATGTTTGATGGGCATATGGCGAGCGATAAGGTGAAAAACGTCATTGCCAAATCGGACGAGAGTGCGAAAAAGGCGCTTGCCATGGCTGCCGTCGAAAAAGCGCGTCAGGAATTCGCAACGATATCCGCGCCTTACGCGTCTAAGGTGAGCGAGCACATCAAACGTGCTACAGCGCTCAAAGCTGAATTGGCGAATATTGACGCGTCCGTTTTGGCGACTAGGACCGAGCTCGCGGAGAAGATCGGTACCGACGTCAGCAACATCGTTATGGGCGAGAACGGTTTTCTGTTCGCCCCATCGGAAAAGAAGGGTAAGAAGGCTTCTGGTGTCGGCGGTACCCGCAATAGCCACACGTATGACTATAGCCCAGTCCTGTCTGGCGTGGCAAAGGCGAGGGCCACCTGGGGTAAGGTGGAGTTTAAGGATATCCTGCTCAAAGGCGAGAACGTGCAGCCAAACGGCAAGGGCGAATATATCCTGACGGGTACCGTAGCCAAAACTGGTAACGTGTTTACGGTTAGCGCATCCGCTTTGTCAACCGTAGTCGACAAGCTGGCGCGTAAGGGCCAGGCGGATACGGGCGCGGCGGTCGAAGGCGCGAGCGTTCGTGGCCCGAAGGAGTTTGGGCTGACCGAGATTACCGCCGACTAGTCGGGACAGGCGCACAAGTAAAGGCGTGGGATACCCATCCCACGCCTTTTGCTATCCTATAGCGGTATATAATCGGTATTATCGGACGCAAACGGCTACAGCGCTACAGGATAAGGCTACAGCGCTACAGCGCTACACTAGAGGTACCTCTAGTGTAACCGTCTCACAAACGGCTACAGGATAAGACTACAGCGCTACAGGATAAGGATAAGGATAAGACTACACTTGAGACGGCTACAGCGCTATACTTGAGACGGTACACTTGTAACCGTCTCACAAACGGCTACAGCGCTACAGCGCTACACTTGAGACGGCTACAGCGCTACAGGATAAGGATAAGACTACAGCGCTACAGCGCTATACAATCGCTCAAAGTAAAACGCGTAAAATGACAAAGATCTATAGATAAGATACCCATCATAATAATCCGTGTGGATTATCAGAAAAGTATAAGAATCTTGTTGGTAAACTAAGAAAAATTAAGAATTAGAACAGATTTTCTATAGTTGAACGCGCGGCCCAGAATCGGAGCCACTAAGCTGAACCGGATATCCGAAAGTCCGACCAGAAATCCGAAGATTTCGTGTTTGTCCTTAGAATCATTGCACGCGCAATGGTCATAAGCACAGAAACGAAAGGAGACTAAGGTGGACAAGCTGGAGAAGGTCGAGACGCGTATCGCGCAATTGCAAGACAGGGTGGCCCATCTGGAGGCGGTGTTGGCGCAGGAGTTGCCCGCTCGTGTGAGGCGGGATCGAGAGGCGGACCTCCACGACTCTCGCCTTGCCCTGGACCACAACTGGGAAGAATGGATGCGCTTGTCGGTGGTGGTGTCGTGAAGAAGATAGCGAAGTCCCCGGAACGACAAGCGGAACTAGACGCTCTGGTTGCGAAGAATGATGCGATGCAGGCGGAGTACAATACGCTGAGGCACGGGCGAATGTTGGCGGCGGAGGCAGTGATGGAAGAGATTTTGGCGTTGTGGCCCAAGATTGAGGAGCTATGGGGTTCTACGGACTGGTCGGCATAGGCTGAAGTATGCAACCCGATCCCGGCGAGCGATTAAGATGTTTTCCGGGAAGGGGTTGCGTGGTTTGGCAACGAAGGCTGTATCTTGGAACGCAGAAAGGATAGGATGATGTCTGGGTTCGTGGTTGTGAAGAACAGGAACAGGCGGAATCTTCCGCTCCAGATGTTGGTGTTGTTGGGCGCGACTGATGATCGCGCATCGGAAGGCGGGAATACCGGGCAGGGGTTTGGCACGAAGTACAGTGCCGCGAGTTGTCTCGCGAACGGGCTGCGCTACGTCCGTTCGTCGGAAGACGTGAAGGGTAGGTATGTGGCCGAGTACAAGGCGAAGGCCATCAGTATCGAGGGGCGTGACGTACCGCGCCACCAGATCTACCTTGACGTTAAGCGGAGTGTTGGCAGTGAGGTCGTGGAAACGTCCATGTTAACGGAGATGGTCGGCAACGCGTGGGCCGACCAGGTGCTTGGACTGGGGTACGCGATCATGCGTGAAGTCATCTTGGACGCGTCTGACGAAGACGACGACTACACCGTGGAGTTCGCGGACAGCATCGACTTCGCCCCGCGTGGGGAGACTTGGACGTATATTTCGGCGGCAGACAAGATGCCCGACGGCTCAGACGGTCCCGCCGAAATTGCGCGTGAGTTTCAGTACTTCTTCAAGAGCCGGGATAGGCTGACGCGGATCGGCCCACGTGTTCTTGTGAGCAACGCAAGCTCCGTGAACGAAGTCCGCATCTTCCTCACGGCCCAGAGGACAAAGGTTGGTTACGTGGCATACTCGTCTGGGGACGGCGTGCCGACGCCTGTCTTCGACTACGTGATTGAGGAGAGCAAGGACGAGAAGTTGGCAAGTGTGCCTGATAGGGTAGTGAGGTCGAGTGACAAGGCGTTCACTATCATCTATGAAGCCTTCCAGAAGGCGGACGCGGCCATGCTATCTCAGATCTTTGGCGGCGTGCTTAACAATTCGTGGGAATCCAGGTTCCACTGGATGGTCAGCAACTGGAAGTGGGATAAGGACATCGTGCGCGAAGCGCTTAAGGCTGTGACTGGCGGTCGCCCGGTCCACAATAACGACGGAGACTTGTTCGCCCGCGAAGCGCACTACCAGAAGGTGCGGTACGTGGTACTCCCGGACACGCTGTACCAGTTGGCAGAATACGTGGGCATGACACTGCTTAAGGACTGTCTTAACGTTGTTGACCCGGAGAAAGAGGTTCTCCGGTCGCCTAGTCGGGAAGAGAGTAACCTGATCGGGCGTGCGGTGGCCGCGCTTGCTACCCGTGGAATCAGTTCTAAGGGCCACATCTTCATGGTCATCGACGGCGGCAAGGCCGGAGAGAGGACGATGGGCCTACACGACCCCCAGTATGGCGGGAAGGATGTGATTGCGCTACATCTTGAGCGCATCAAGAGGTACCTAGAGGGACCGACGGAAGAGAATAAGATCGCTCAAGTCATTGTCCATGAACTAGCGCATCACGAAGATGCGTTTGGCTATGGAGATGACTATCATTCGGCGGAGTTCATGGACGCATTGGCGCGGATCGCAGTGAGCGGCCTTAGCTAAGAACCGCGAACCTGAACCCGGTGAGCCTCAATGTCGAGATTCACCGGGAGCGGGTTGCGTAGCTTGGCAACGCGTTTGTAACCAAGAAGGAGATGGATTAAGATGGGGAACAGGAAGCCGAAGCTGGTTGGTGGCCGCAAGGTAAGACTAGTGACAGCCGCCGAGTATGAGGCAAGCGTACAGGAAGCGAAGAATGTGTGGCGGCGGAACAACGAAGCTTGGCTGAACGCCACGTCGTCTGTCGCTGCGCGGGCGTGTGATGGAGCGTGCCAAGACTGCTGTCGTATCTGCCCCATGCGGCGTGGTTAGTCCGGGTTCCAGTTCAGTCGAGTGAGAGGGTAGACTATGATATTATTACTCCTGTACGACATATTTTCGGCTGGTCGTGGGGGGACCAGCCTAAAAGACTAAGCCCCTGAAAAGAATAGCCGGGGACTGGCGCACCCCGGCACCGACTGAGACGTGCTTCCCCAAACGCTTGTAAGCCTTGCCCCGAAGTACAAAGGTGACTCAGCACCGGGGGTGTGAGGGAAGCGAACCTTGAAAAAAGAATAGGAGACTAAGATGGACGCAAAGATGGGGACCGTTCGGAAGATCGTGTTGGTCGTTGTCGTGGTGGCACTTCTCGCGTGTTCGTTTGCGGCGACGGTCGCCGCAGACAAGCCGACCGACAAGGCGGACAAGGCGGACAAGACCAGCGAGAAGGGCGGCAATAGGGACAACGGAGTTCCGGACTCCGACGGTCGCGGGATGGACCGTGGTGAGGAAGAAGAGGACGGTCCGGCAGAGGGCGGCGACTGGGATAACGGGAGCGGAAACGAACCCGACGGAGATTGTGAGGACGATAACAACGGGCGTGGCCCGAAGTGCAATCCTCAGCCGACAGACATTCCGACGGAGGAGCCGACTCCTACCGATGAGCCGACGGCGACGCCGACTGACGGGCCGACGAGCACTCCTACGCCCGCACCGACGAAGACGCCAGAGCCGACTTGTCACATTTGTTTTAGCGGGGAAGGCGCAGTGGAGATCGGGCCGCTTGGATGGATCGCTACTATGGACGAGTCATCCGTGTGGACGGAAGGCCGGAAGCTGGCGTGCTACGACTTTAAGCGGGGGCAGCGGTTCGACGTGCTCGACTGGACGGAGGCACTCGGCCACCGTGGTCCGGCAATCGAAGTCACGGTGCTGAGTTGTCCCGTAGACGTGGTGCCAGTTGTTGGACCGTGGAACGTGCCCGGACTGGTAGTCCGGAAGATCATCACGTTCTTGCCCGTCGTGATCATGGCGAAGTAGTAATCCTTGCAATCGCCAAGCCCGTAAGTGGAGAAGTCTACTTACGGGCTTGCGATTGTGCAGATTACGGTCTGTACAAAATTTGACAGGAGATAGGATGATGGTCAAGAAGAGGGATTTGGTCGGTGAGGCTAGGCGCTTCGGCGTCCTAGCCGAGAGGATGGTGGCAGAAGCCGCCGTCGCTGAGGCGGACAGCTTCGCGAGTCGGAAAGAGAGCACGGAAGAGGAATGGAATACTGATTTCGACGGGTATCTTGCCGCGAACCCGCCACTGAACCACGGTTGCGTTACCCTGTTCGTGAGGGGAGACGGAGTTGTCGGTGCTCACGTCTCCTTCGATGCAAGGCCGCAGTTGACGGTGGCCGCTGTCAAGGACGCGAAGGAGGAAGACGGGTACCTGTTTTCGGAGTGCCACCACGGGCACGCGAGAGCCAAGTTCTACGCGGAGATGAAGGGCGCTCGGACCATCCTGTACTACAGGAACGAGATTCGCTAAGACTCAACCTAGATCCGGCGAGCGCCAGTTGTGGTTCGCCGGGTATGGGTTGCGTATCTTGGCAACGGTGGGCCGTATCTTGTAACCGAAAGGAGAATGATTAAGATGAAGTTCGGTGATGTTCCAGTTGGAGGAGGATTCACCAACGGGAGTGAGCGTTTGGTAAAGAAGGCGGGCCTTGGCCCGGTTCTTACCTGCCCGTTGTGTCAAGGCGACGTGCACGCCGAGACCGCAGACGAACAGGATCTTGGGTACGGCCATTGGGCAAAGCTGGTTGCCCACTTCTGCGACAGTGAGGAAGTCTGCGTGTCCATCCGTGGGCTGGCGGAACATAGCCCACTGGGACTCCTATCCAGGAAGTGGGCGTCGGGTAGCGGTATGCCGACAAGGAAGGAAGCCGACGCGTTCGCAATGGACGCTATCGGAGTCCTTCTCCACGTCGGACTCACAAGCGTTGCTGGCGAGCCGTGGTTAGCCTCAGATCTTGCGAGCTTCCATAGAGGGCTAATAACCCTACGGGAGCTTGAGGAGAACATCGTGGTGGTTATGCGGGAAGTCGGCGTCTCGGTGGTCGAGTTCTTGACGGCTGAGAAGTTCACCGCGTAGTTGTATATCTGAGTGATGCCGTCGTAAGATTCCCAACCGGGTTCCGGCGATCAGTAACGAAGCTGATCGCCGGGGACTGGTTGCGTAGCTTGTGGCGCAACAAATCTTAAGGAGGGTGGATAAGATGAATAGCCGCGTTGTTGGTAGAAGGCGGAACCAACTGGAGGATCTTGCAGCCAGTTGGACGCCCTGTGTACTGGTCGTTGAGCCAGAGCACGGGAGAAGGCGGACGCGTATCATAGAGGGGTATCTTCGTCCAAACAAGTACTTCTCTGGCGTGGTGTTTTCTAGCCAGGAGTTGGACGAGAGAGGGGTAAACCCACGATTCGAGATGGCGATTCACCCAGAAGACGTGACAAAGATAACTGGGCGTTCCGTTATCCTTGAGTCACTCAAGATGGAGGGCGCGGTTGTCGTCCGGGTGAAGGCGGACGCTCGCAGACTTAAGTCCGTCTGGGAACGCGCTATGGAGACGGCTCTCGCGCTCGTAGAGGCTGACCCGGATGAGTACGTCGATGGAGATCTGGACTGCTCCGATACAGTCCGGTATCTGTGGACACTGATGGGCGAGCCCGGTCGCGTGGACACGAAGACGGTTGGCGGGAAGACAGTCTACTTTTGGACCAGGATCGTGAGCCTGTACGCTCCGACCAAGACCCGGAAGGGGAAGTGATATGCTTAACGTCGATAGTACGTTTTTCTCTGGGACAATCGATCAAGTCCTTGAGGTCGTGGAGCTTCTCCATACGGGCGGCGTGCGCATGGAAGTATGCCTTCGCCCGTACGCCTACGCGGACTTCAAGTTCCCGTGCCGGGACTATTCCGCGAGTGTGTCCGACTACTTCATGTTCCAGGACACGAAGCTTGGCGGCGGGGCAGTTCGCATCGTCATGCTTAACGATCTCGTGTGGGTTAGTCGGCATAGCGGATATGACTGGGCGGATCACGTTAAGGTGGTCTGCTCACTCCTTGCCGACGCCGGGTGCGTCCCGCTGGAGAGGGATCTCTCTTGGAAAATCTCCAATCCCCATATCTACGGGCTGGAGCGGACAAAGAGGGATCTTGATCTTGCCATGGAGACGGGCGAATTCCTGTACCGGAGAGAAGGCGACTAGTCGGATCGGTTCTACCTAGCCAGCACCGCAAGCCTCACGGTGCTGGCTACTTGTGCTTCCAGAAGGAGATGGAGATGGCAAAGCGTGTTCTGTTCTCAAGCCTAGAGATAGGCGACATCTTTGTTGCCGTCGATCCAGATACCGAGTACCCGGCCATGTACGTTAAGACGGTTTGTACCACGGCAGAGGTATTCACTTGCGGTAGCTGCGGAGACGGCGCGGTGATCAATGCCATGAGCGTCAGGGGCGTGAGCCACTTCTGCGACAATGAGGAAGTGACGCACGATCCCGCCGAAGCCGTGGCTATATACAACGAGTGGATTGGAGGACGAAATGAAGAAGGTTGAGAGTGGCTCAATTGGGGCCGAGGAGTATTTCTCTGCCGCATACTACAAGGCGCTCGCAGAGAAGATGGAACGTGACGAGAAGACGTGGCTTGGTCGCCGGGTGATGTATAGCTACCAGGATGCAACCGTGGTAGGTCTTGTGTGCCTGGGGATCGGAGAGCCGATAGTGCCCATCGTCCTCATCGACGGCGAGAAAGACCCTAAGGTGCTTCCGATGTGGAGTGCCAATGGGTACTTTGCAAGCTCGCTCCTTGACGAGCCGAAGGTCGCGCTTGAGTAACCGCGCAGTCTCTTGCTAGTGACTACTGGCCTGTCACTAGCAAGCGGACTGCACAGTTGCAAAGCTGTGCAGAATACAGATGGAGGGATGGAGCCTATGTCTAAGGCGGATAAGGTGAGGCGCGGGGAAGAGTGCCCCGTCTGCCACGAATGGAGGCGTGACTGGCTCGTGTGGCGACGCGGTGAAGTCGTGTGTCAGGGATGTGGGAACCACTATGTCCCTGGAGGAGGGAAGATGCCAAGGCAGCTTGATGAAGTGAGGACGATCAGGGGGCCGTACGGAACGTACCTCTGCGCGGCTGAGTATGCGGCACACGCCGCGTACATGGAGGAGATCTGCAGCCAGTGGCTCGGCGTGCGCGTCATGCATGGCGACGAGAAGGCGACGATAATCGGAATCGTCAGCGATCAGGTTGGCGGCGGTGTCCACCCCGTCATCCGATC
>Ga0209492_1000113_pt1 | contig 24879 bp, 24 predicted proteins | sample PPLLak12cMay2015_FD_187253 | JGI IMG/M metagenome (GOLD analysis project Ga0209492, IMG submission 187253) | Freshwater sediment microbial communities from Prairie Pothole Lake near Jamestown, North Dakota, USA - PPLs Lake P7 Core (1) Depth... | ecosystem: Environmental > Aquatic > Freshwater >... | reverse complement strand
CTGTAAGAGAACGGGAAAGCGATAACTCTTATAAGGTGATATTTAATACCGGAGAGTATTCCCAATTAGAGGTAGTTAAGTTAATGGCTTTACCGAAGGATGTTAATTTAAAAATAACCGTGGAGGCAAATGGTAAGTGATTTATCAAAACTACCGGGTCCGCAAAGAAAAGTAGCCGCTAAAGTACTTTACAACGAGGGCTACACACTAAGGGAAATAGAGGAGATTGTTGGATACGATCACACTTATATCGCTGATTTAGCAAAACTTGATACACCCGAGAAATTAGAGGGATTTGAAAAAAGGCTAATCAACATATTTCAACAGACCGAGAATAGAATTGCAGCCAAGTCATTAAAGCGAATTGAGGAACGGATACCATACGCCAAAATAGACGAGGCACTGGATGTTTATAAAGCGATGAGGGGCAAAGAGTCTCCGATAATTAGTCAGCAATTTAACAAGTTTGAGGTAGTCAACCAAGATGGTAAACAGATCGACATTAAATAGTTGGCAAGAGAAAGTGGCTACCGACCCCCATAGGTTTAGGATCGTGTGTGCGGGACGCAGGAGTGGTAAGTCCGTGTTATCAAGGTTAATTATTACCGTCTGGGCGTTAAGAAACCCCGGCACTTACTGGATCGTCAGTCCTAATTATAAACAAAGTAAAATGATCCACTGGAGGGAGATTCAAAATGAAATACCACAAGAGTACGTCCAAAAGAAGAACGAAGTCGAACTTAGTATTACGCTCAAAAACGGTTCAATTATTGAACTTAAAGGAGCTGAGAACCCCGACGCACTCAGGGGCGTTAAACTCACCGGACTTGTTATTGATGAAATCGCAAGTATTAGGAATTGGGATTGGTTGTGGTCGGAAGTATTGCGACCTACCCTTACAGATAAAGTGGCTCCCGCTTTGTTCATATCTACTCCAAAAGGCTTCAACCACTTTTACGATTTATTTCAACAAGGACAAACTAATGATCCCACTTATAAGTCTTGGAAGTTTACGAGTTATGATAATCCCTTTATTTCTAGCGGGGAAATAGATACTGCTAGGAAAGAACTAACTGAGGATACTTTCCAGCAAGAGTACATGGCTGACTTCATGCAGCACACCGGGTTAGCGCATAAGACTTGGAATAGGGAATACAACTTAATTGAACCGTTTATTGTCCCGGCACACTGGAATAGGTTTAGAGGCTTTGATTACGGATTGGTAGATTTTACCGCGTCTGTCAGAGTCGCAGTTGACGACCAAGAGAATATGTTTGTGGAGTCGAGTTACTTAGACAATCATTCAAGCGTCAAGGAACACGCCGAAACTATTAGAGCTGAAGATTACGGTTTAATGGTGATTTGCTGGGGCGATCCATCAGGTAGGCAGTGGGTAGAAGAGTTCGCCATGCATGGGCTACACATACAAGACGCTAATAAGACAGTAGGACAAGGTTTTAAGGGTTGGGTTGAGTATTGTGTGGAGAGAGTGAATGAATTACTTAAACCCGTACCCGGACACACCGTACACTTACCCGGCGGTAAAGTGATTGAGAACGCACCCAGAATGTTTGTTTTAAATAACGGCAAGAATGACAAGTTAGTCAGTCAGATTGAGAGATTATCTTGGAGAGAAACGGCTACTGGAGACATCGTGCCCATGTTAGAAGATACCGGCGATCCCACTGGAGGACATTATGACTTAATGGCTGCACTTAGATATTACGCGGTGAGTTACCAGAAACCGATAAGTAATGTAGAGTTTCCAAACGAGCAATTATTTCAAGGAGGATTTTACTAATGAATACCCTGCCTATTTACGAACTCCCCAAACACAACTTAAAAGCCTTTATTGATGTGGCCAAGGAGGTGGAAAGAACGCCTTACGGATCAATCACGGTCACTTTGAGGATTCACAAGGGATATATAACCGATGTGGTCTATCAGGAGTTTAGAAGAACTAGGTTTGAAATCCCTAAAGAGTCTTGACAATATTGTGCGACGATGTATAAGTAAATTGAGGTTGAGCGTTCCAACGCAAACCCCGTAACAATTACGGAGTTTGCAGTATGGACACACTTCTCAAACAGCTTCAAGATAATTTCAACAACTCAGACAGGGCCTTAACTAACTACCGGGACACTTGGGAAGACAAAGAAGCACTCCTAAACAATTTCCTTAACGACAATATAACAAACGATACTAAGTCTAACGTTTTAGACCCCAGACTCTCTACGATTGTCTTAGAAAGGGCTGCTAGAGTCATGGGACAATTACCCAATGGTAAATGCTTGGCTGTGTCTAAGGATGATGAGGGCAAGAACAAACTCATGAACCTATGCTTAGAGAAGTACATCCTACCTAACGCTAACTCGCAGTTTGACTTCTTAACCAAGGCTAGACTTATGGACCTTTACTCACTTGTATACGGTGTGTTCTTTGGATTGGTTGACTGGCGCGTGGATGAGAAAAGAGATTACATCGGTCCCGATTTGTGGTTACTTCCCATTCGTGATGTCTTTCCTCAACCGGGCGCTGTTTCATTAAACGATAGTGATTGGATTCAAGTCTCTACCTGGCACTCTTTGGAATACGTTAAGAACTTAGGCAAAGACTGGAAGAACCTGGACGAGATTATTAAAGTCTTAAAAGATAAGGGCGGTAAGTCGAGAGACAGTTTAAGCGAAGAAAGACGAACCAAGTTAGAGAATGAGATGGACACCGACATCCCGGCTAATATGGTTGAATTTAGAACTGAGTACCGAAAGTTCGGCGGTAAAAAGGATTTAGGTCAGTGGATTACTTACGCTCCTGATTTTGAAGTTATAGTCAGAGAAAAGGACAACCCCCATGAGAACGGTGAACTCCCCATTGTCAGTAAGCACGCCTTTCCTTTAATGGATTCTATTTACGGTATGGGTGAGTTTGAGCGGGGGATGACCCTACAAAAAGCGGTCAACTCTTTAATCAATCTGTACTTAGATGGGGTTAAAATGTCTTTATTCCCTCCGATCATGGTCAATAAGGATCAGGTTGTTCCCTCATCAATTATGTTTCAACCAGCAGCTAAGTGGTTAGTCAACCGACCGGACGCGATTAAACAACTAGATTTAAACCCCCAAGGTCTTTCTACTTTCCAATCAACTTACTCATTCTTGATTAGTGCCATGCTAAACCAGGCTGGGACCACTGATACCACGGTCAGTACCGCGTCCGACCCCTCATTAGGGAGAACGCCCCAAGCGTTAAAAATGCTGAATCAAAGAGAGTCTTCAAGGGATAATTGGGATCGCTTTCAAATGGAGAAAACTATTGAGTCTATTATTGGTAAGTTTGTTAATTTAACTTCACTTAAACAAGAAAAGCCAATCACTTTAAGGCTGTTTGCGGCTGAGATTGAAGAAATCGCCAAGACCTATCCTGACGTTTTAGAAATGTACGAAGGTGGAGAGAGGGGCGAATTAACGATTAGTTCCGGTGAGTTTGGTGGGACTAAGTTTGACTATCAAATGGTCTCTGGTTCAACTGTAGTTGCTGATAAGGAAAAAGAAGTGGCCAACATGAACACCCTACTGGCGATGTTTATGCAAGCGCCCCAACTCATTGAGGCCATGCACAAAGACGGTAAGGATGTCAACTTTGCCGAATTGGTCACTAGGTTAGTGACCGCGTCCGGAGTGCAGGATTGGGAGAAGATCATTGTGGACTACAACCCTCAGGAAGACCCCATGGTTCAACAACAAATGATGCAGCAACAGCAACAAGTTCAACAATATCAGGACCCGGAGATTCAAGCGGCAGCCCAACAGATACTAGGCAACATTTCAGAAATACCGGCCCAACCACAGGGGATGGGAGGCATGAATGGCTACTGACGCTTTAACACCAGCCAGATCATCCTTACTACAGTTTGCCCGCGACCTTAAAAGGCACGATAAGACTGATAAGAAGCTGGATAAGGATGATTTAGAACTGGCCGAACTCTCAGAGATGCCGGGATGGAAAGTCTTTACTCGGATAGTTGAATCAATGAAACAAAATATTAAACCTACTTTTAACTTGGAGGGTGACGATGACGACTTCTTTAAGTCGTATGGGATGAGATCAGTTGTCTACGACATTGTCTCAGATCAATTAAACACTCTAGTTAAGAGGGTTGAAAATGCCAGAGAACTCGTTACCGAATCAAGAAAGGCACTTTAACATCAATACAGACTTAGTCGGCCATGAGTGGCGACAGCAAGGTTATCACCTAGTTTGCCACTCATGCGATTTAAGCCACGCTATATATATTGGCCCACACAAATTGTTGGTGGGCATGAATGAAAAGGGACCAGTGTTTGAAAAACGCTAAACGGGGGGTGCGGCACAGCCTCCGTTTACTGTTATTTAAACAGCGATGTTAGCAGCCTGAACATCGATATTACCAAAGTCAGTGGCGCGTAGAGAGGATCGTATGGTAGACGAACCAGAGGAAGTCTTACAAGAGACCGGCGGAGAAGAACCCGTCGAGGAACCTCAAGAACCTGAACAAACGACCGAGGAAACGGTAGAGGCAGAAGGTGAAGCGCAAACCGAAGCCGAAACCGAAGAATCGGAAATAAAGTCCGAACGTGGGCAAAAGCGAGTTCAGCAACTCGCCAACGAGCGGAACGAATTACGGCAAGAGAATCAAACTCTGCGGCAGGTGATTCAGGAGGAACCGAGGACAGTTAGTCCGGAACAAGTTTTACCTCCGTGGGTACAACCTAAAGCAGATTTTAAAGACATTGCCGGACAAGAGTTAACGCCCGAACAATACGAGCAACACTTAACCGTGAAAGCCCGTGAGATAGCTTCTTTGGAAGTCGCTAATCTAAGAGAGGAAATGACCTTCAAGAATAATCTTGAACAAGACGTTTCCTACTTAGAACGCACTTATCCGGAACTATCAGGCGAACTTGCCGATCCCGCGATTGCCAAAGCGATCAACCAAGCTAAAACAAACTTTGCTTTAGCCTACAAAGCTGATCACAACGTTCGGTTAAAGGACTTCATCGAACCTTTGATGGATGTCCGCCGTGGAGCAGAGCAGCAGGGTAGAGCGACCGCGTCAGCTAGATTGCAAGATCAAGCCGCATCAGCCGCCCCGCTAACTCAAAAGACAAATGCGTCTCGAGTCTCAAGTGAAGAAGAACTTATGCGTCAATTAGACGCAGGGGAAATCTCCATCGAAGAAGCCGAGAAGCAAATTGCCAAGCTACACGGATAGTCCCTATAGAAATGAGGTGAATATATTATGGGAGCAGCAGCAACAAACACCGGTAAAACTTACCTGAGTGCTTTAATGCAGAAGTATTACGACCGCCTGTTCATAGATACCGCCAAACATTGGTTAATCCACGAACAAGGCGCGCAAATGCGACCTGTACCCGAAGCCTCTGGTAAAGTTATTTACTTTACTAAGTACACCGCACCGACCATCATTACCGCCCAACTGACAGAAGGTGATAATCCTTCTGAGGTTGGTTTGTCCGCTTCGACCGTATCTACCACTCTCTCTGAGTTTGGTTCATACACTAAAGTGTCCAAGTTGATCAAACTTACCGCCGTTGACGCTAAGATGAAAAGTGCCGTCGAAATCATGGCCCAGAACGCTGGTGAATCCCGCGATCAAATGATCCGCGAGAAAGGTCTTGCTTTAAGCAATACTGATCAATTCGCCGCGGGCAGTGCCGCTTTAACTGACATCGGTACGACTGATACTTTATCAGCCGCCGAAGTTAGAAAAGCAGTCCGCACCCTCAAAGCCAACAAAGCCTCTAGATACGACGATGGTTACTTCTTGGGTAAGACTTCCCCATATGCATCCTATGATCTCATGGGTGACAGCACTTGGGTGAATGCACACACCTACAAAGATGGTGAGAATTTGTATAAAGGCGAACTTGGCCGACTACACGGAGTCAGATTCGTGGAAACAACCAATTGGAAAGAAACCAGCAATGGCGGTACTTCCAGCGCCGATCTGATTCACACCTTTGTTCATGGTAAGAACGCCTTTGGCGTGACCGACCTTGAGGGTGATTCGCAGAAAGTCTACGCTAAGACACCAGGACCAGGTGACACTTCGAATCCCGTTGACCGCTACAGTACTGTTGGATGGGCTATGACCATGTCCGCAGTTTGTTTAGTGAGTGATTGGATTATTGAAATTAAATCTGGAGCTACCGATCAAAGTTAACATTGTTGTTTTGGCTTCCTTACCGAAATTGAGGAGGCCAAACAATTTCGGAACAACAATATGATAAGCAGAAGTGAATATCAAAGAAAATGGAAAGCAAAAAATAAAGACAAAGTGTCCGCAAATAAATGATTACGCGATATGAAGACCTAGCCAAATTAGAGGAAGACCGTGACAAGCGCGGTTATGAAAGCAGACACGCTGATAAGTTACTAAACCAGGTCCACCGCCAAACTAAGGACAGCACTTTAGAAAGCATGAGACGAGCGTTAAAAGACGCACACAAGCACAACGACTTGTACGAAATACACCGCCTGGAAAGGATCATAAGCGATTATGCCCGCAGACACCGCCTTTAGAACCGCAGTTGAACCAAAGGCTGAGACTATACCAGAGTCTAAAAACCCTGATCCGGTTTTAGAACCAAGTAAAACTCCAGAACCTATCGCTTTATACGAGGAGTTAAACGGTAAGCCTTACTCAGCTAAATACTTTGAAGTTAGCGACATTTGGGATAAGTCAGAGAGTCTGGCCGAAGACCTGAAAACTATTGATAAATACTACCGCACTAAAGTCCAGATAGGAGAACTAGAAGACGGTCTTAACAATTACAAAAAAATGATAGAGGAGGCAGAGAAAGCTACCAATACCAAGAACTCAAACTTTAACTTAAAGGTAGCCAAGATTGCCGAGTTTGTCCGCTTTATGCAACGGATGGACAAAATAGACCAAGAAAGGATCAGATATGGGTCAATTGACTGAAAACACCGAACAGGCCATTTGGAACGCTTTAACCTCTAATGCCAGGTTAAGTGAACAGGAGGCGGTCAATAAATACTTTAGCACCGAACCATATCAAAAGTATACCCTTCAAGAAGCCATGTCGTTGTCTCTTTACGGTAAGCGCATGGACTTAACGGTTCAAGAAATGCTATGGGAGGCGCTTCGGGCTGATCTAGCCATAAGTGGCCCCAAGACAAAGTATTCCGAACAGGAACTCTTAAACATGGCCCAAGATGCCGGGGTTGCCATTGGCAGGATATTTTTAACCCGTTATGCCCGTCCGTTTAGTAAAACGACCGCAAGGGATGTTGTTACCATTCTCTCTAGCCGCCAGAACGTGCGGGCGGTAGATGTAACCACGGCGGTAGATGTACCCGCTAGGCTATTATCGCCACAGAACTCTAACTTAGCAGATACTATCACGGCGGTAGATGTACCAACCGTAGCGAGGGTTTAATATGCCAACACAAATTGGCGGCCGATCAATCATAAAAGAATCAACCCAGGAGATGCAGAACCAGGGCTTTGACGATAAGTATGGCGTTCCCGCAGTCGTTCTTACGGGCGAGGACTCAAGCACTACCCCAAATACTTTAAAACGAATCCAAGTAGATAACCAAGGCAATCTAATCAACGTCGATCCCAGGCAAACTATCACTATGGAATACGACTCAAATAACAATCCCATCTATATCGGCAAGGCAGCGATGGGAACCGGCAAAGACGAGGCTTTATGGAGAATACAGAAACTTACTTACTCGGGCACTAATCTTACCGACGTTCAATGGGCTGACGGTGACGACAGCTTTAACAACGTCTGGAATGATCGTGCTAGTTATTCATATAGTTAGAAAGGGGGTGAAAATAAATGAGAGATCACACAAAAATGGGCGGGTTCTTCCGCGTCAACATTGTCGAGGAAGACAAGAACGGCAAGATGAAAGTCGTAGGTGATTCCGGCTGGAAACCCAACATGATCACCAACCTTGGGGCGCAACACTACATTGTTGAACTCATGGGTGGAGTGGCTGGATCAATTAAAGTCTCATCAGCACGTTTAGGTTCTGGTGGTACGGTTGCTTCAACGCTTACCGCACTCCCGGCCGAGATTGCTGACACTGACAATTCATTCGCAGTTGCGGGATCAGTTGAAGCCTCGCGCACACTCAGATTTACCGGCTCTTTAGCCAGTAACGTCTTAGCCTCAACCACGATTGGTAATGTTGGTCTGTACGCTGTTTCAACTACGGGCGCAGGATCAATGTTTGCAGGGAACACGTTTGCTTCCAGTACTCTAGCAACGAACCAGGCAGTCAATTTAACCTACGACATTCAGTTCCCGTCAGCTTAGGTTTAAAAATTAAATGTCTCCGTTTATTGCTAGCCGTTTGTGGAGACATTTACGGCTAGCGATAAATTAACAATTATGCAAATTAAAAAGCTATTGAAAGACAGGTCTTACATCAACCTAGACCTAGAAGGTAAGTTAAACCCTCAACCTCACTTCCTCACCATGGACTCCAGGGGCGGGGATAATGTTGACGTAGCCTGGCACTTTAACAAATTACCCTGGATATTCCCAGACGAGTCGTTTAATATCGTCCGGGCAGATCAGGTCTTACAGAAGGTCTCAAGAGATAACGGACACTTTATTGACTTCATGAACGAGGTCTGGAGAGTATTAAAGTTTAACGGCCAATTCATGATCTCAGTCCCTTACGCCGGGTCCTACATGTTCTATCAAGACCCCGGTAACGTGAACCCCATGAACGAGGCGACCTTCTCCTACTTTGACCCCCTAGAACAGCAAGCCGGGATTCACAATTTCAAAGTCTACAAGCCCAAACCCTGGAGAATTGAACACATTAGTTTTGTGAATAACGGGATCATGGAAGTCTTACTCGTGAAGCGCAGGGAGGACACATCGTATGGTAAAGCTTAATCTAGGCTGTGGGATATACGCCAAGAAGGGGTGGATCAACGTCGACAAGTTTGTAGCCGATAAAGACTTCAAAGAAGCCTCCGGTAAGTTTAAATACGCCATGTTTGAGAAGGGAGCAGAGTTTATCCAAGCCGACATTCAGAAGATGCCCTTCCCCGATAACTACGCTGATTGGGCTGAGGCTCACGAAGTCATTGAACACATGGCAATTACCGAGATTATTCCGGCATTAACCGAAATCTACCGAGTTCTAAAACCCGGTGGGACGTTTATCATGACTTGCCCTAACTTTGACGGACTAGCGATTGATTGGCTACGCATGACCACCTTCCCAGAGTTTAATCTCAAGCAATATGTAGAAACAGCCCAAACTATCTACGGTAATCAGGCCCACGGGGGCGAGTTCCACCAAGTTCCCATCAATCCTCAGTTCATCAACTACTGCATTACAGCCGTAGGATTCAAAGAAGGTTATGTTGGGGTTTACCGAAGAAACACGCCGGTTAAGCAGTTAGGTATATTTACCTTCCCCAAGAAACTTAAGAAGAAAGGCAAGACTGTCTTTAGAAACGATACCATTTATGTAGAGGTAAAAAAATGAAAGTACATCAAGATAAATTCTGAAATATTAGAGAACCGGGCGCTTGGAAACAGAGACTAATGGTTGGAACGCCAGTCACCGGACTAGTTCGCATAGAATGGGTCCAGAGGCGCTACAACCAGGTTATTCCGACTAATTGGTCACTCTCCGAACACCTGGAGTTTATCAACTCATCCATGCCTTTAAGGTTCCAAGTCTCAGACGCCCAGAACTTAATTGTGGAAAGAGTCTTAAGAGAGAAGTTTGAATGGTTGTGGCTGATCGAACAGGACAACATCATTCCGATGGATGCGTTTATCAAGATCAACCAGTATATGCTAGATAAGAAGTATCCCGTTGTCTCAGGACTCTACTTTACTAAATCTATACCCCCGGAACCTATCGTCTACAAAGGACGTGGTAACTCGTTCTTCACAGATTGGAAGATGGGAACAAAGTTCTTTGTTGACGGTGTACCTACCGGGTGTATCTTAATCCACTCGTCACTTTTAAAAGCATTGTGGGATGAGTCTCCCGAATACACCGTGGGCGGACGTTTAACCCGTAGGATTTTTGAAGAACCCGCCCGTATTGTTTACAAGAAAGAATTGCATACTTGGATGGGCGAAGTCGGGACTTCTGATCTGGAGTTTTGTACCAGGGTAATGAAAGGCAAGTATTTTACTAAAGCTGGCTGGCCGAAGTTTGACAAGATGGAGTCACCATTTCTTGTCGATACAGCGTTGTTCTGCCAACACATTGACGAAAGTGGTAGGTCATTCCCACTCGGGGGGATACCGGCAGAATACCAACCAGTAAAAAAGGAGAAACGTGTTAGAAATCAAAGTAAATGATATTCAAAAAGTAACTGACACCCTTGAAGAAGCGGTGAGCTTTGTGGTGCAGGAAATAACAAAGTGGTTCAACTCAGACGACCAAAACCCGCTTCAAATAACTATAACCAAGCCCGAGGATCGGGCTGGACCGGCTTTGCAAATCAGCATAGGTGAGAAATTACCAACTAAGGAGGCTCTCGGATAACGGGAGCTTTTTTATGGCAATAGCATATAAATCAGCGGGCACAGGTGCCACTACCGAAGCGAGTGGTGGTGATTTAAATCCTACTTGTCCAGCAACAGTAGATGCTGGTGATATTTTAATTGCCCATGTTGGCTACGAAGGAACAGCCACTACTCCCTCAACACCTGCAGATTGGACACTTTTAACTGCCGGTGGATACGCTATTGAGACTTCTTCTGCAAAGCATTGGATATTTGGCAAAATAGCAGTTGGGGATGAAGATGGTGACGCAATATCTTTCGGAACTCCTGCAGTCACAACCATGCGTACTGGTAGAATTTATAGTTTCTCTGGAAGAACCTCTGGCACAATCACTCAATGTGTCCCTACAGCCAGTTTCGCTCATCAATCACACGCTACGGATCCAGCTTTTCCTAGTGTTACCACAACTATTGCAGGAGCTTTAGCCGTAGCTTGTATCTTTCAGATAGACGACAATGGACTTGTTAGCGCAACCGGTGAGTCGGGTGGAGATTGGACAGAAGCTGTTGCAGAATACACTCAATCTGCCACCACCCCAGACTCTCAATTAGGATTACAAACCTGTACTCCTACGGCAAACCCTGGAACGGTTACGGGCGGGACAATTTCAACCGCTAACGACCCCGTTGGAGTGATTGGGTTTCAGATACTAGGAAATACTGCCTCAACCGTAGCTCTTGGTACTCCAGCCGATAACGCTGATATTACCGATACCACTCCAGATTTAATCTTTACGGGCACAGATGCCGATACAGGCGATACGATTGAATATGATTTAGAACTTAGTTTAGAACCCATTTTTGACGCAGTATCATCCAACGTAACAGTTGATGGTTCTGGAACAACATTAACATGGTCACACACAACTAGTACGAATGCAAATTCTAGAGGGATTATTGTTGTAGGCGTAGGATTACGAAATGCAAAATCAGTAACAGGTATAACTTATGGTGGTGATAATTTAACAAAAATTCGTCATGATGCAACGCCCACTGATGCTAGAACAGAACTTTGGTATAAGTTAAAGCCCAAATCTGGAGCGAATGATGTTGTTGTAACTATAAATGCTGCAAACGATATTATTGCAGGAGCGCAAACATGGGAAAATGTTGGAAGCATTGGAGATAACGATGGAACATTTGTTTCAACAGACACACAAGCCAACAGTTCGGTAACACTTACAAGTGCATCAAATGAAGCGATTGTTGATGTAATTATTCTTCAGTATCCTCAGACAGGTCTAACTTCTGGACAAACGAATAGGTGGAATAAAACAAAATCTGGTCATGCTATATCGGCTGGAAGTTCTAAAACAGGATCATCATCGGTTTCTATGACCTGGACGTGGTCAGGAAATAAAGCATTTTCTACATCTGCTGCATCATTAATGCCGTTTGATGGTGGTTCTCTAATCTCCTCCCTCTCCACTGACGCTCTAGGTGACTTTGAAGCAGGACACCCTTGGGATAGTGCCGAGGAAGTTACTTACACCGTTCAATCTGCTTTAACTGCCTCTGCTTCTCCTGGCACTACCTACTACTGGAGAGTTAGGGGTAAAGACTCGGGAACTGGTACTTGGGGGGCTTGGAGTCCTGGGGATAGTACCTTGGGTTATGACCATTTTCATTTATTGACTGCGGATACTGGCAGATCAGCCTCAGCCTCCTCTCCATCTACTCTGTCAGACGCAATTACTCTTAATCGAACTCCACTTTTACCCTCAACTGTTAGTACCTCAACTCCCACAGACTCACCCCTAGTTATTGTCAAACCCAGCCCTATTGTTGTCTCCACCACAACAATAACCGACATACCCACGGCTGAGACTGTCACTGTGGTCACGGAACGCAACGTTAACGCTAGTTCAACCTCCACACTCAACGACTCAATTATCTCTAAGGGTGGGAACGCTGTTGCTTCTACTTTATCTACCACCACACTTTCAGATGCTATCACCTCTAAATCCGGTAACGCTCTTGCTAACACGGCATCAGCCTCTACACTTACAGATTCGATTACTTCTAGAGCCTCAGACGCTATCGCTAATACTTCAAGTGCCTCAACTTTATTAGACGCAATTACTAGTAAGGCTGGAAACGCTGTCGCCAGCGTTAGTTCTACCTCAACCTTAGCTGATGCGATTACCACCACCTCAAACCTTAATCCTTCGGTTGTATCGGTTTCAACTTTGGCTGATGCCATTATCTCTGTTGGGGGCAATGCCCAGGCCAATGTTCAAAGCGCAACCACACCTACAGATGTCCCAACCATTGATAAACAGGACGTATTAAGAGAAATTACTACCTCATCAACATCAACTTTATCAGACGCTATCACTTCCAAAGGCGGGAACGCTCTTGCAAGCGCAAGCTCAGCTTCCACTCTTACAGACGCAATAACCATTAAATCAAACCTCAACCCTTCGGTTTACTCTGTCTCAACTCTAACAGATGCGATTCTTTCTATTGGTGGTTCTGCTCAAGCCTCAGCCATATCAACCACAACCGTATCAGATGCCATTCTTTCTGTTGGTGGGGCGGGAAGGGCTAGTGTTTCAAGTGTGACTACAATCCAAGATATTCCTACCGTTACAACTTCCGGTGATAACTATATTTCCGTATCATCCACTTCTACTTTAAACGACAGTCTTATTAGTGTTGGTGGTGGTGGAAAAGCCAGTACCTCAAGCACAACCACTCTTAATGACCAGGTGATAGCCAGCACTTCTGGGGATAACTTCATTTCAACCAACTCAACTTCCACTCTGGCTGATGTCCCCACAATAGAACCATATCAATCGGAATTAAGCATTAACACTCAATCAGTTTCAACTCCTGCTGAATCTATCACCAGCAAAGGTGGAGACTGTTTAATTAGACTGGTTAATACCTCCCCACAAACCTTAACTGGTGCTTCTGTCACCACTGATACTTACATGGATTTAGGAACTCCAACAGCTACTCCAGACTCATCAGATCCTTTGAGTCTCTGCACAGGTAATATGTTTGGTGATCCATATAAATACAGGGGTCTAATAAAATTTGACTTATCTGGTTTGCCAGCTGGAAGTACCATAACTAATGCCACTTTGTATCTTTATGCTAGGGGTAATTATGGTGGGGCTTCTGGCACACTAAATGTTTACCGATCTCGCAGAGCCTGGGTTGAGTCTCAAGCCTCATGGAACAACTGGAGTACTGGAAATGCCTGGACGACTGCGGGAGCAGCCGATACAACTAACGATAGGGAAGCAGACAGTATTGGATCGGTTACAACGGCATATCCCACAATCGAGGGAACTGAAAACACAATTAGTCTTACGGCTTCAAAAATACAAGAAATGTATGAAGGAACTTTTACTAATAATGGTTTTGTATTAAAAACAACAGCAGAAGCGGGCAGAGATGGAAATATTTATTGGTCATCTGAATATACTACCGAAGCTAAACGACCTAAATTAGTGGTTCAATATAGCAACCCCGCCAATACTTCATCAACCGTATCAGACACTATCACTATCCAAGAAACTGTCGAAGCTAGCAATTTAAACATTACCACTAACTCAACCTCAACTCTATCTGATGCGATCACTTCCCAAGCCGGATCGGGTATAGCGAGTGTTAGTAGTATCTCAACGCTCTCAGACTCAGTTGCTAGCAAAGCTAGTAATGCCCTAGCTAGTGTTCAAAGCGTTTCAACTCTAGCAGACTCGATTACAGCCAAAGCCGGGGACGCTACCGCTAGTGTCCAAAGTGTCTCAACCGTATCAGACCAGATCACTAGTAAAGCCGGTGCCGGACAAGCCCTGGTTACTTCCACTTCCACTCTCAGCGATCAGGTCTTAGTCAACGCTTCGGGGGATAACTACACTCTGGTCGCTTCTACTTCCACTTTATCTGACTCAGTTACCGCAGTAGGTGGGGCAGGTCAAGCCAGTGTAAACGATACCAGTACGATTACCGACATTCCAACTCTAACCACAGCGATTAACTTACTTGAAATCAACACTTCGGACACATCAACCTTATCTGATAATTTAATCAGTGTTGGAGGTGCAGGACAGGCTAGCACAGTTTCCACCTCAACCCTAACTGATGTAATTGCTTCTGTAGCCAGTGGGGCGATTGCCAGCGTAACCTCAACCTCCACATTATCAGATTCTATTACTTCAAAGGCCGGTGCTGGAGTCGCGGTAGTCTCTGATACAACAACTCTAAGTGATAATGTTTCAGCCGATACGTTTGGACCATGGTATTACCCGGATTCACTAACTGTTACAACTGGAGCTATTACTTCTGGGGATATTTATTCAACCTGGGGAGATGATGATAATATTCTTGTCTTGGCCGAGACAACCGGAACCCCCGGTTTTGATTACATCTTTAACTTTAAAAATGTAATTAGTACCGCTTCAAAACTTCATATCTCTGGAAATTATATCGGCAACTCAGCCCACGACATTAAGATTTACCTATGGAATTACCTATTAAGCCAATGGGATGCTGTTACTTCAAATACTGATGATTTACCCTCAATAGCCACCGAACAGGTTTATGACTTTAATCTCTTAACTCCCACCTCTACATACATCTCTGGTGGAGAAATGATGATTAGGGTAGACCACGTTTCGCCCGGGAATATCAATCACACTCTCAATTTAGACACGTTTGAATTAAGTGTGGACCATGATTTAGTTATTACCGACACCACAACCGTAAGTGATGTGGTGGCAACAGAAAAAGCCGGGGCGGTGAATATTGAAATTGTAGATTCTTTTGGAGAAAAGGAAACAATTTACATGGATGATTCGGGTAGACTTGGGTATAAAGCCCACAGGTGGTTCCACTTGAGGCTATAGTGTGATATATTAACGGTGCTGTGCCGCCAGTTTATGAAAATTGGCGCACTCAGAACGCACTATTTAGGTCCAAATAATACCGAGAGATTATCCAGTGTCGACGCCTGGAGAATAGACCTTCCCCTAAAATACGTTGAATCCCACTCCGATCACGAAGTCACTTTCTATAACAAGATTGTGGAAAAAGGCGAACAGCCGGAAATTGCGTGGGAGAGGTTCAAAGACTATGATCTTATCTGGACTTCCTACTTCTCCACTCCAAAAGCTTATGCTTATTTAAAAGCCGCTTCTGAAATGTACGGATTCACCGTAGTCATGGATGTTGACGACAACTTTTACGACGTCGACGAAATGGCCCCCGCTTACATCAGGTATCACCCTGGTTCTAAAGACCTTAAAAACATTACCACTATATTATGCGACGTTGACTATGTAACCACCTCAACAAACCATTTAGCCTCAGTTGTGGCTAGATACCGGACTAAACCGATTATCGTTTTACCGAACGCGATTGATCCCTTGGCTTACAGATACGATCCCGCCAAAATTCCTGATAATGGCAAGAGAATCGTGGTGGGGTATCAAGGGAGCGCAACCCATTACGGCGACTTGGTTGATACCGGCGTTTTGTACGCGTTAAGACGGATTGTAAATAAATATCCTCAAGTCGATATTCATATCATGGGGTGTATTATCGACGACTTTAAAAAGTTCTTACCGGAAAAAAGACTTAAATTTATCGGAGGAGACCCGGATCACCGTGGCTGGCGCAAGAAGTGGCAGGAGTTAGACTTTGACATCGGGTTAGCGCCTTTAAAATACTCCAGTTTCAATCGGTCTAAGTCGAGTATTAAGTACCAGGAGTACGGACTCAGGAAGATACCAGGACTCTACTCAAACATCGATCCTTACTTATGTGTTAAAGAGAACGAGACCGGGTTCTTATTTGACGATGAAGAATCTTTCTTTGAGAAGCTGACCTGGTTAATCGAGAACAAAAAACTCAGACAAATAATAGGGGATAACGCCCGTAAAGACGTATTAGCAAATTATTCAATTAGAACAGGTGGGAAACTATGGCTAGACCTAGTGAACTCAATCTCGTAATTCTTTTAGACGCGGGTAGAAATGATTACCCTCAAGAGATGCCGTTTGTCTCGTCTTTAATTTCAGACGGGTTCTACGCCAAAAGACTCTACAATCAGGGCGGGTATTGTGAGAGAACGTGCTTTATGACCGGGTCTCCTCCAGAAGTCTCAGGTAACTACTTTGCCATGAGTCTTATGCCGCCAGGGTATAAACGGGCTTACTATGAACCGAAATTCAACATCCCCCCATGTTTAAGAGACCGATTATGCATGAGTGAAGACCAGACTCCTGATACGGAAAAAGACTCTTTTGTAAACCTGGACAATGGGAAGGTAATTGAGAGTATTTGGGACGTAATGCGAGACAAAAAGAAGTGGGCGTTTGAGGCGTGTTTAGCGTTAGGAATCAGATCATACGACGGAATCACCACTCACGGGTCAAGACAAACCCAACTCTTAAAGAAACTGGAACGGGGCGTGGATTTCGCTTACTGGCAGATCAGTGAAATAGATCAGAAGGCACACTACTTGGGTTCAGATCCGGTTCAAATGAAAAAAACTCTACTTTGGGCTGATGGGCAGATTAAGTTGGTTGTTGAGAAAGCCCGCAAGTGGTACGACCACGTTAATCTTTTAATCTTTGGCGACCATGGGCAAACCAACGTGACTAAATTAATCGATCCTCCGTTAGAGTATCCACCATACACAGAGGGATGGGATTACGCCTATTTGAAATCCTCAGCTGCGATTCAGTTCTGGGTGTTCAATAAAAGAGTCGAACCGCAAATCATTAAAGACCCCAGACTCATGGATGGCAAGTTTATTGACTCACCCTCAAAAAGACAGGGTGATTTGATTTGGGCAGCGAACCCCGGAGTTTTAGTAAACCCGTGTCACTTCCACACCACGAAAGACGCGCCCAACTCAATGCATGGGTATCAGTTAGCTACTCCGCAATTAGAAACGGAAATGGGCTTTGCTTTACTCATCGATTGGGAACACAAAGGCCAAACTAAGATTGTCGGACTGACTGATATCTGTCCCACGATAACCAGAATGTTAAAAGTTAGAGATACCAAACAAAACATGGGAGTTCCAATCTATGAAAGATGATTTAAAAAAGATAATCGATGCCGCCTTACCAAAAGGATTTAAGACTTTGGCACTTTTTGGCAGTTACGCGAAGTCAGAGGGCTACTTATTGAACGGGCATCCCATAAACGATTTAGATTTACTGTTGGTGGATAGTACCCCCGAACAAGAAACCCGTTTTAGGGGCATTGCAGCGTCTGTCCCTCTGGAGTTTTTACTCATTTCCAGTCAAGAACTAGCCAAAGTGACCCCAACGCAGATGTGGTGGGAGATATCTTATGCTAATCAACTCATTTTAGGCGATCCGTTAAAACTTCCAAAATGGAACCCGTGGGAAATTCCCTATTGGGACGCCGTTATGTCACTTAATAAACGGGTGGTGAGTTTAATTATTGGTAAGCACGAACTAATGAAGGAAAACCCGGATTACTTAAAGGTCAGAAGTCAGATCGGGAAAATGATTATCGCTTTGGGAGATGCGGTTCTAATTAAACGAGGTCAGTTTGATCACCGGTACGCCGTCAGATCACATATGTTAATGCACGACGACATTGGCGATCTCTATCGTTTGGCTGTCAGTTGGAAACTTTTAAACTGGCCGGAAACTGACCCCGATCAATTGTGGAGTTTGTGGAACACGGTAAAAAACCAAACCAGAGACTACATAACTCACAAGCAATTAAACGTGCCTAATTTAGACGCTCTATTAGAAGTGACCGAAACTAAAACCAGTGACGAAGTAGCCAGTATTATTAAATTATTAAATGCGGAGAAATGGATATGAAATTCCCAACAATGTTACGTTCCCATGTTCTAGTTAAAAGCCTTAAACAAACCAAGAGTAAGGGGGGAATAGCCCTGCCCACCGAGGTTGTAGAGGAAAAGAAAATGGCCGGTATTTGGGGTGAGGCCGTGGCTGTGGGCAAAGAGTGTGAGGAGATTAAAGTTGGAGACCAAGTCTTACCTAAAGCCTGGGTAGGGAATGCCATCGAAGAAGACGACTACGATACTGATTACTGGTATCTAGTTATTGATGAGGCTGATATCTTATGCAAAAAGTGAGTATCATCACGACGACTTATAACCGTCAGGACATCTTACCTTTAGCGATTGAATCGGCGTTAAGACAGACTTACCCGAATTGGGAGATGATTATTTGTGATGATGGTTCTACTGATTACACTTCTTATGTGGTGGGGAAGTACCAGGATAAGCGAATTAAATACATCAACAACGGACACCAACCCTATTACACCATTAACCGGAATCAGGGTGTTAAAAAGGCTACCGGAGAATTGATGTGCTTTTTTGACGATGATTCCGTTCACCACCCGGAGTTCTTAATCGAACACGTTACCAGACACCAAACACCTGATGTACTTATCACTTATTCGGGGAGAATACTACATTTAGACACCGATCCCACTAACGTAAAATACGACGACTTTCCCAAGTTAAAAGGCAAAGCGATTCCATTTATGCAGTTTGACGGCCAGACCGAGTCCATGAACGGCGTGGTCGATGTCGGAGACATCATGGTCAAAACCAAGGATATCTTAAAAGTGGGTGGGTTTACCGAGGAAAAAGACTTCCCTTCTTACTGTTCGGACATGAAGCTAATCGACACTCTCTTAAACAAGTTCCCGGAAGGCAAAATGGTGATGATTCAAAGAAGATTACACCATGCCTGTTTCCGATCATATAGTCATATGACGCAACGAAAACTTAAGGCAAGGGAGAGTGGTAAATTGGGTGACGAGGAACAGAGTTGGGAGTGGTATTGACATTGTGCGACAGTGGAGTATAAGAGAATCAGACCATAGCAATAAAACGCAGGTCACACGAATAACGTGTGGCCTTTTTTAGTATTAGGAGGTATTTATGGCAATAGGTTACGATCCGTTTACAGACCCCAACGTTATTAACAGCGCATACAAAATGCCATCAAGTAATGTGAGTGTTTTTGCTAATGGGCAATATAACAACGCGCCAATAGGGCCATCCAAACCAGGATATGTGCAGGGTTATGCTAATGCATATCCGACTGGCACAGTTCCAACTTCTAGATATCCTTCCAGTCAAGTTTTAGGATTAGATACATCATCCACGTCAGGCGGTAGTGTCCCCACTCAACAAGAACCACAAGCCCCACAAGCCTTACAAGGCCCATCAGAACAAGACCTAATGAATCAAAAGATTAACGACGCTTATGGCGGGTATATCTCCAGTCTCGATCAGCAACTAAACGATCTAGGTGGGTATCAAAACACCCAAAACCAATACATTAACGATCAAACTGCCCTCTCTCAAAATCAACTAGATATCAATAAAACCAACTCTCTTAACCAATTACAGGGATACGAGGGTGAGGCTACCGCTAACAAAGCTAAGACTTTACGAGATGTCCAGCAAGACCTTGTCAATGCTTTACAAGCCGGTCAGGTTTACTTGGGTGGGATGGGGGCAGGTTCTTCAAGTGCTGTCGGGAGAATGTCTGGCGCTTTAGCTAAAGGCGCGAACCAAAGATACACCGATGTAAACAATCAATTCGCCGGTATTAAGAACGATATCAATATGCAGCGGTCTAACTTACAAGGCGTTTACGATACCGAAGCCTCTAAATTAACTCAGTGGAAGAACGAACAAATCAATAGTATCGCTACCTGGGTACAACAACAACGAAGCGCCTTAACTGATCGTAAAGGTCAGGTAGATATGCAGAAGAACCTAGAAGTTATCCAAATGGCCCAGGACGCTTTAGCGCAAGTAGACCAACAGCAAACCACCTTTAACCAACAACTCCAACAATGGGCAGCGGATAAATCTACTAGCTTAGATCAATACGTCCAGCAAATGCAGGGAATGGGTCAGTACAACGTCCCCGGTTACACTTATGATCCCATGTCTGGCAACTTCCAATCAAACGCTAGGGGAGACATTGTCAGGAAATACTACGGTTCTGGAAACGATGAAGAACGACAAGTTTAAGGAGGTTTAAATGGCTTCCCTACGCGGATTACTTCAAGGGTTACTGGATAAGACTACGTTAGATGAGAAAGTGTCTAATGCTTTTAGACCAAAAATGATCTCACCGTCACCGGGGCCTATCCCCCAAAGGACAGTCCAATCAAGGCCGGTAGTGAGTAATTTTGCACCATTAAGGTCACTCCAAAACAAATTCCAACAAGCGGAACTAGCCAAGATTAACTATCAACGCGAAAGTAATCAGGGATTACCGGGGCAAAGACTGATGAAATACCCCATTCTTAATATTGGCGCTAACCAGGCAGACTATATTGGCAGAACCATTGTCCCCCAAGGAATTAAGTCATTGGGAAATTTAGCCAGTCCTAAACTCAACCCGCTTTTAACCCACAATCCCCAACTTCCCAAGGGCGGAGACATTTACAATGCCACCAGACTTGCAGCATTACCGTTCACTTTTGGAAGTCAACAAGTTGCCGGAGCCATGAATGTGGGCATGAAAGGAATACAAAACAAACTGCAAGGAAAACCGTTTATTGATAAATACAATTATGGGAGAACTTTTGCGGAAGGGGCAGGACAAGGGTCGGTTTATGGGGCGGCTTCTAAATTAAATCCAATCACCTTTCAAGCATTAGAAAACCCCATTATTAGAAGTGGCCTAGCTAATACTATAAAACAAATAACTAGTCGCGCTGGATTACAAGCCCTTAGACAACTGCCAGAGAATATCGGGATTGGGGCAATTAGACCAACTAATCAGGGGGAAAGTCGTAAAGCAGCCATAATTAACGATACTATTTTGGGAAGTTTAACTGCCGCAGCAACTCAATCTGGTGGAGACTTATTACAAACTGGATTTAAGGGGGCATTAGAAGCCTTTAGTAAAACCACCAACAAACCAGGAATTATCCGTTATGACCCAACTGTGAGGGGATATCGTGATTGGGCTACTGGTAAGGTTATTAGTGTAAAAGAGGCCATGAGAAAACCAGATGGCAGCGTTGTATTTACCTTTGCTGGAGATAAGCCACAAAAAACAACTAGCTACATCCAAGACCCAGGCGATCCAAACCGCTTAATATTTGACCCCAAAGAACTTAATCAATGGCTACAAGAGAACGCACCAATCGGGGCAACCATTAAAGCTCAACCACCAAAGGGAGTGGGGGAGTCATTAGATGATATGTTGGATATCAATAGAAAACCTACAGGTTGGAAACAACAAGACATCATAACTAATCAAAAAGAGGATTTAGGGATAAGACTAATTAACCCACAGACCGGAGAATACAAAAATTTCACTTACCGTGGAAATAGCGGAACGGAGTTACTGAGGGCAAAGATGAAAGCACAAGCCTACGCAATAGATAATCCAATAGCTCCAAAACCAATAGGAAACTCAAAAGCGGAAATAATAACTAAACCACTTTATCAAGGTCAAACTCCCGCACCAAAGGGAGTGGGGGATAAAGCGCTGGGTAACATAAAAACAACCATCATGGCTGATGAAGCTAGGTACATTACTCAAGAGGGTAAGTGGATAAGTCCAGAAATGGGGAGTCATGCACAAATAGCACAACGAAACCTCGGAAGATTAGAAAACCCAATGAACGCAAAAGACATATCTGACTATATGTTTAGGTCTGGAGATGTTCGGGTAAATGTTAAACCATCTTCTGTTAATGTCGAGTTTTTAACAATTCCCACCCAAACCCAACTAAAATCAATTGAAAAAATGGCAGAGGGCGGAAAAACTATATTCTTTGACATAAACGATGGAACTGGGAAATATTTAGAGTCTGGAAGTGTAAAAAATGTCAATGACCTCAGAAAGGTATTGTCAAAATACTACGGTCCAACCATAGCACCAAAGGGAGTGGGGGAGGGATGGGCAAAAGCAAGGGAAGCTGTTGCTAACGATTGGCAATTGGCCGATAAACAAACCAAGGGAGTGGGGGAGATTACCAAAGCAACAAATATAACGCAGCCAAATATACAACCGGGAAAGTTACCACAAGCACCAGAAACCTCTTTTTCTTCCCCAAAGATTTTGTCAGAGAACCCAAACCAACTAGCACCATCACAAAAATTACCAACGAACCAAACAGTACGTATAAGTAAACCAACCAATCAGCCATTAGAAGACATTATAGCAGAAGGTAGAAAACAAATTGGAACAGCCAAACCAGATGTAAATAAGTCGATAAGACAAGTGTTTTCAGATGCTTATACCCAATGGGTTGATAGGTATAATCCGCTAGTTAAAGCTTCCCAAAAAGCCAAAAGCACACTCGAATCTAAGGGCGCAGTATTGAGACCAGAAAACGATCCCGAACATCTTGTTAGGCGCTTAACTGGTGCTGGTGGGATTGCAGACGCTAGATTTAGAAATGAATTAGAACCGATTATCAAACAAGCAGACCAATTAAAAATTCCCAAAGCAGACCTAGATGTTTATTTGGCTAATAAAAGAATTGCAGGATTCGGTCAGGCTGGCAGAGAAGTATATGGTGCTGATCCGATTAAAGCTCAACAAATTGTCCAAGCACTAGAGTCTAAATATGGGCAGAACATTACTGGCATAGCTGATCAGCTTTATGCTTATCAAAATAAAGGCTTTCAAGAGATGGTGGACGCTGGCTTTATCTCACCAGAAGCGGCAGCCACAATTAAATCTCAAAACCCCGACTACTCTCCACTTTATAGAGTCATGGATGATGTAAACGATTATTTGGGTTTACCCACCAGAAAAACCATGCAGGGCAGCCAACCAATCGTTAAAATTAAAGGTTCAACCAGACAAATTGAGTCGCCGCTTGAATCGATAATGGGCAATACCTTCTCTCAACGGGCAGCGATTGAAAAAAACCGAGTAGCTAAATCATTGGTTGGATTACAGCAAGTAGCTGACATGGGCTTCACTCCCGCATCAAAATCTGGTTCAGACACTATTACTATTTGGAACAATGGCCAGAAAGAGTATTGGAATGTGGGCAAAGATATTGCTGACGTAGCTAAAGGCGTGAATGAAGAATCAATGAACGTGGTTTTAAAGATCATCCAAGCCCCGGCAGCGTTATTAAGACAGGGGGCTACGGGTAGAAACCCAGAGTTTATGATCCCCAACATTATTCGGGATCAATTAGATGCTGGAGTGACTTCAAAATATGGATATATCCCCTTTGTAGATTATGCCAGTGGGGTAATTGAAGTTGGTAAAAAAGATTTTAATACCGTTTTTGGAACTAAGTTTAATACCGAAGTTTATGATAAGTGGGCCAATTCCGGTGCCAAGATTGATCTGGGTGAAATGTCTGGTAGAAAATCAATGGCAAAGTATTTCGACGAAGCTAGAGGTAAAAGAAATCTATTTAACTGGGTTAGTTCTGGATTAGATTTGATGGGTAGATATTCAGAACAACCAACTAGAGTAGGGTTGTTTAAAAAAGCCTATAACAAAACTGGCAATGATTTAATTGCCATGATGGAATCAAGAGATTCGACGGTAGACTTCGCCCGTATGGGATCGAAGATGAAGGTAGCTAACTCAATTATCCCGTTCTTAAATGTTGGCGTTCAAGGATTTGACAAGTTAATTCGTGCAGTTAAAGATCACCCTAGTAAAGTCTTATTCAACGCCACTTTGTATGGAGTAGCACCCGCAGCTGCGGTGACTGCTTACAACCTATCTAATTACCCGGAAGAATACGCCGAAATTCCCCAATATGAAAAAGATGGTAACTTTGTTCTCGTTAAAGGCAGAAACGCCAATGGGACGGTTGATTATGTTACTTTTCCCAAAGGAAACGTCCTACCAACCATAACCAATCCAGTTCAATCTTTAATGGAATTTACCGCCAAAAACTCTCAACAAACATTTAGTGAAATGGCTACCAGTTTAATCTCAAGTACTCTCCCGGTAATTGGAGATGGACAGTCTTTAAATGAGGTGGCTTTAAAAACCATTGGTTCTAATATGCCCCAGGCCATTAAACCAGCTGCCGAAAACCTACTCAATAAGTCATTCTATAAATACAACACTAAGAAAGAACAAACCAAAGAAATCGTGCCTAATTACTTACAAAATAAACCAGCGTATCAACAAACCTACGAATTTACTCCCCAAATGTATCAAAAGATTGGGGCAGTTTTAAACGCCTCCCCTCTTAAAGTCCAAAACTTAATGGAAGGGTATTTAGCCGGTTATTCCAAGATACCCTCTCAAACCGTAGAAATGCTTACCAAAATATCAAGAGGTGAAGA
>Ga0209492_1000111_pt1 | contig 25043 bp, 29 predicted proteins | sample PPLLak12cMay2015_FD_187253 | JGI IMG/M metagenome (GOLD analysis project Ga0209492, IMG submission 187253) | Freshwater sediment microbial communities from Prairie Pothole Lake near Jamestown, North Dakota, USA - PPLs Lake P7 Core (1) Depth... | ecosystem: Environmental > Aquatic > Freshwater >... | reverse complement strand
AAGAGGAAGAGGAAGAGGAAGAGGAAGAGGAAGAGGAAGAGGAAGAGGAAGAGGAAGAGGAAGAGGAAGAGGAAGAGGAAGAGGAAGAGGAAGAGGAAGAGGATGAGGAAGAAGAGGAAGAGGAAGAGGAAGAGGCTAATCTTCTCAGCTTAGCAGAAACTATTTATCATATGATTATCTAATTTGAGTATCATACACAATGTATAATATATTTGATATATAATATATAATATATTACTTTATGCCCCACCATAAAAAGCCACTTGTCGCTATCTGTTTCCATTTAGGTTATAATAACCGTTTTTATGAGTTTACACCATACATTGACACCGTTGTCCATGTGTGCCCAACAGCTGATATTTATATTACCTATCGTGAAGATGAAGACCCAACACCAGTGTGTCTCAATAAATACCCAAACGCACGCATCATGAAAGCCACACGCGGTTGTGATATTGGTGCATTTTTCCTACAAATTCAAATGATGTTAGCATCTAACAAGGAATATGAATATGTTTTCAAAATTCATACCAAAAGTAATAACTCAGTTAAACCCAATTGGAGAGGTGAATTACTAGATAAAATCTCTGGTTCATCCAGTAATGTCAGAAAAGTTCTCAAATCTTTCCGTAGACATAAAAGCATCGGAATGATTGGTGGGGAAAAATGGATTCTCCCTCGGGAAATTAAATTTCAGTATTTCTTCTATCTTTGTCAGAAATATCAGGTCAATCAGGATGGGCATTTTGTCGGTGGAACGATTTTCTGGACCAGGTTCCCCATTCTCAAGAAATTCTTCAGTTCGGTTGATATTGAACTGGAATACTCCTTATGTGAAACAGGTAAACCATCAGAACCATCTTATACACACGCTTGGGAACGAGTTTTAGGATTATTAGTTGAAACACAAGGTTATCAGATTCAAGGAATGTGAAAAAATGAAATTCTTTTTCATGGGTCTTCCAAGACCTCTTATCTACAATGTGGCAATATCTTCGTAGACGTTCCAAGTCTATCAAAAAATTACTTGTACTCGATTTAGATGAAACGTTAGTTCATAGCGATCCCGATCGCCATGATTATCGGTCAGTCAAACATATTAATTTTGAAACATATCGTTTCAAAATTGATAATATTTATTTTACATCACAGGTAAGACCATACATTTTTGATTTTTTAACAAATGTATCACGATATTACGATATAGCAATTTTTACGTCATCTAAACAATGTTATGCTGATACTATTTTAGATGCCATTGATCCAGAAAATAAGTGGTTTACAGAACGCTATTATTATCATAATTGTACCGTACTGGGTGATGATGGTCCTGCTATTAAAGATTTGGATATACTTAACCGCAAACTGGAACACGTCGTATTAGTTGATGACAATATAACAGTTTATCAAGAACATATTCCCAATCTAATTCAAATTCAAGAATGGACGGGTCATAATCAATATGATATGGAACTGTTAGATTTATCTCTCATCTTGGAAACAGTCGCCTTTTCCAAGGATGTTAGAAAAGAGCTCAATAAATCTTTTTATTGATAATCAATATACATAAATGGAAAGCTATGTTCAGAACCCAGAAACAGGCAAATTGATAAAAGTTGGTGGACCTACCTTTCAGAAACTCAAAACCAAATATCCTCTTGAATCAGCACCACAGATTCGTAAAAAAACACCTATTTCAGCAAAGCGTTTAAAACAAATGACTGAGTTACCACTTCACCATATAAATATGACCCAAGCATTAGAAAAAAGTCACCAACCTCATATTATCCGCAAACTAAAACAGGAAATACCAAAAGCCGAAAGAAAAGAAGGACGTGGTCAAAGAACACGTGGGTGGGTGGGGATGGCTCCTCAAAGAGGTCGTGAACGGCACTTACTTAAGCAAAAATGTGGAGATAAGTGCTTTCTAATTCCAGAAAGTGAGTCGTTCCCTATTTGTCCTAAATGTAGTCAAGATAAGTGTTCATGTCAATTAAGTTGTCAAGGATTGATGGCCGCTAAGATTAGAGCACATCAGTATAAATATACTGCTTTATACCCCATCATTAGTCAATTAGAAAAGAAATGTGCAAGATCTAAAAAATAATCCCCATTATAGGCCATATTCTCATTGATAAGACCCAAATTGGCCCTTTAATAATGAATAATACTATCAAAAGGCCCAATTTAGGTCTTTTGATGATCATTGAGGCTATTTGGGGTCCCTTGCGATCCTAAGGGAAGTATGTAGTAAATTTAGAGACAAAACATTTGACCGTGAAAATTTGATTGGGTTTCTATCTATTGATTATCCAGAAATCTAATTCATGGGAAAATTACTTCACCAAATGATTGACTCACTAGATGAGTATCTTGCAAGACATATCTATCAAATAGTCTTTCGGGACTGTTTAGACCAGATTGAACGTATGAGACCCAGTTATAAACAGTTTGATGACTATGACTATATCTTAATGGGTTTGTAATGAGTACAAAGTATTTCATGGACAGTAATTCGATCAAGGTTTTATTTTTCCATTTCTAAAATAATATGAGCAAGACTACACGTAATCACCACTATGAATAAGAGTTTTAAACACATATCATCATATCTAACAATATCTGCTTCCTTTTCCGATAATTGGTCTTCCTCTTCCTCTAATTGGTCTTCCTCTTCCTCTTCCTCTAATTGGTCTTCCTCCTCCTTTTTCTTATCTAAATACTGTTCTATTTCACAACGCGGTTTAATATAAAATTTAGGTAGATTTAACTCACGCTCAAACCGTTCATTTTCTTGCTCATTCAACGCATATTCTGTCAGATAATCAAACCCTTCAAGTGTCCCATTTTTATTTAGATATTCTCTTTGTAAGTATAGTTTCTTACATTCTTTCAAATTCTCTAGATGTTCTTGTAAACACGGGATTTCTTGATAATACTCGTGTGTAATCACAATTGGATCAAAATGAACCTTCTTTTGAGTAGACATAATCACTTTAATTGATTTATAAACTAAGTCAATTAAAATGGTTTTCAATTTTTGTTTTATAAAACTCTATGCACTTTTACAACATAATGAAAATGTACACTTCTTTGCTGTAACCGATAGTTTAATCATAGCAACCGATGTATCAACCAGACTTGCAACGGCATTGAATTGCATATCATCTTTAATGATCACTACAAAAATGGATTTCAGTAAAAGCCCAACTACGACTATTAAATCATTTGAACTAATCGTAACCGTTTGTGTTGATTTGAGTATTTGATTAACACTAACATAAACCCCCAGAATGATATTTAATAACGCGGGTGTATCATCCAAACTGATTTTACCATCACTCATAATTTGTACAATATTAGGAATAATACAATCATTTAAGACAGGACTGGTTTTGATAAACCGTAGTAAAGTACTTATTTTCGCCTTCTCTATCGTTTCCATGGCCTTTAATACAATAGAGTTTAAAAGTACTTTAATATGACTAATATCAAATACTGCACTTTTTAAAGGAGTTGATTGTAATGCAGAAACAACTAATAATAAGATTTCACTTGTAAACGTATCACTTTCAGTTGCCATTTATATATTATAACAATATTAAAATAATAATTTATAGATGTTTAAACAACTTGATGTTTATCTTAATGATATGATTTTCCAAATGGCCAATCGAATGCTATTCAATAGAGTAAGAGACCAAATCAAAAGCAACGGTTTTATTGCTTTTTGTAATGTTAAGAAAATACATACAAAGTAGGGTTTGTGTATCTTTTATAGGCCTATTTATGATAAGATTTGATGGATAGGTATAAACGATTCTTGAATGATAAACCTAACCGTGTCTCATTTCCAATAGAGGGTGCTAAATTCTTGATCTCCCGTGGTGTTAAAGGAGTCCAACCGCGTGTGATACATTGACTGTATTGTTTTTGAGATTGTTTTATTGATTTATGAGGAATTTCATAATTAAAACCGCATTCGTAGATAATTGCTCTAATTTGACGCCCTTTATGAGGCACAATGAATAAAATAGTCATTTCCCTACTGGGTTCCCTTGTAAATTTTTGACAACAACCAAATATTAATGAAGGATCCATTTAGAATGTCTGATATGACACCTACTTGTTGAATCAATTTTTCAATGGTCAGAAACGACCATTCAAACAGATGATTTGATTAAGAGGTCGTCCCAAAACTAATTTGTAGATAATATTTCGAATTATTTCATTGATTTTACATTGAACGTCTAAGTTATTAATGTCTGAGACAGTTCGCGGTTGTGTGATACTACATAACTATCATTAGTACGGACCAGAGGTGATACAACAAAAAATTGATCTGAAAAATGACCTGAATAGATTCATAACATAGGTTTTATATCTAACAATGATGCAGGAATCTTTATACGATGTTGAGTTAGGTCTCATCGGCAATAACAGCACACAACCACAACCACAACCGCAACCACAACCACCACAACCAATCGCGTACATACAAAAAACGTTACAAAGTATCAGATCGCGAATACCCATACCCTTATGGTTTCTTATTATTTTTTGTATAATTATATTTCTCTTAGTCATATTAATATTATTACTATTATTTATCCTATTGCGTTGATAACTGGAACATTATGGATAAAAATTGATTTCCTTTGCAACAAATGAATATTCTTCTCAAATGAATCCCCACATTAACTGTAAATACCACCACATTGATGACGATAACACAACACCTAAATCAATCACATTACGACTTAAACAAACCGTTAAAAAAATTAAAACCTGGTTCGAATACATGAATACTAGTGAGTTTTTTTCATACTGGGAACCGTCTGGTTTAGAACTCCCTAACTCAAGTGATTGAAAAATTGATCCTTTTATAACCTTATAGTTACTATGTCACAAGGTAGTCTTAACAAGACAAAAATGTCTATTGCTATCTACGATGAAAATAGATTACTCGTCAAAACAGTTGAAGGTGAACTCGATAACTGGACGTTTCGTGACCTCAACAATTGGTATCCTCGGATGATGTACTCATGGGTCTTTACTGATTAAGGTGGGGAAACCAAGGTGGGGAACCCAGGTTCCCCATACCCCCTCCTCCTAAATAAAAACAAAAGAGCCCTTTTAGGAGGGCTCCAAAACTTTGTGGAACACAAAGTTTTGGGCCGTGCCCTTTTTGTATTTTTATTTAGGAGGAGGGGTATGGGGAACCTGGGTTCCCCAATAGGAGGGGGTATGGGGAACCTAGGTTCCCCTATTCTTTTTTGGTTTTCAGTCCTTGATATAATTTATAGGTGTCTTTGGCACCCCATTGGACTGCTAAATGACGCATCTCTAGTTGTCCATATTGTACACTCCAATACAGCATTTTATTAATTTTTTTTGCACCCCATTGGCGGGCTAGTTGGGCAATATTTGGATAACCTCCGCGTGTTGCTCCATACAGCATTCGGTTATAATTAATAAAGTTTAACTTACCCCATCTGCCCCATTTGCGAGCCAAATGACATAGTTCAACTTGGCCTCCCCAAGCCGCACAATATATCATGATGTCATAATCATAGGCTCCTAGTTTTCTTGATAATTTACACAGGTCAATATGACCTCCTTTCGCCGCACCTGCAAGCATATAGTTAATATCACAGCGACCCATTTTTAGTATTAATTGACACATGTCTCTGTTCCCATTGATTGATGCGAAGAACAGTAATAGATTACTTTCCTTACCACTCACTTTTTTTATGGTTTTTAGAATTGACTGAAATAGATCAGTATTGTTACTTTGAACAACACTAAATAATTGAGTTATAGACATATTGTCTTGCTGATAGTATTTATATCCCTTCAACTATCAAGACAAAAACCTCTTCAATTTTTCTGGGGGTCTCCCCCACCCCCAAAAATTGAAGATAATTTCTGATAAATGTATACAAATCATATTAACAAAAATGGAGCTACCTACTCTATATACACTCAACAGTAATCAGGGAACCCGTTATTGGAAGATTAGTGTGACTACAGACCGTGATGCGGTTAATATTTGCCGTGAATATGGTAAACATGGAGGTAAAGCGATAATTAATAAAAAATTAATAACTGAAACCAAAAGCCGTTCTACTGTTTATGATCAGGCCGTTTTTGAAGCAACGAATGATTGGAATGATATGCAAAATAAGAAGGGTTATGTGATGGAAATTAAGACATTAACAAGCACATCATCCCAATTGCAGACGGCTTCTCCCATATCTCCATGTCTTCCTCCAACCCCACCACCATCACCTACCAACGATGAACCATCTGATGTTCAAACAGTTGCGGTTCCAATGGTTTCGTTTCCAATGGTTGCGGTTCCAACTACTTCATTCAAGTTCTTACCGATGTTGGCAAACAAGTTTCTCGAACGTAAAAAATATGTCACGTATCCGTGTATGGTTCAACCTAAGTTAGATGGGGTTAGATATACTGCGCGTAAACTATCTGCAGACCAAGTGTCCATTAAAACCAGAAGTGATAGTGAATGCCCTTTTTTCCATCAAATCAAAGCAGAAATACAACACTTGGAGATTCCACCAAATATCATCTTAGATGGAGAATTCTATAGTAAAAGGATACCCTTCAAAACACTCAACGGTTATTGTAATCGGAAGAAAATAGATGGTAAAACGGGGTTCAATACAATTCCCAGTTCAGATTTAGAAACAATCCATTACTATGTATTTGATTGTTACTTCATTGACCAACCTGATAAGTCATTTGGCGAACGGTATCAATATTTAGAAAGCTTACCTTTTTCTAAATATCTCAAGCTGGTCCCTGTCACTAGGGTCAAACAAGAATCTGAATTGATGCCACTTCATGATCAATTCGTGGAGCAAGGCTATGAAGGGCTTATGGTTCGCAATATTAATAGTCCATACAAGTTGAAAGACCGCTCTAATAACCTATTGAAATATAAAAACTTTTTTGATACAGAGTTCACCATAATAGGGGCTAAATGTCCCACTAATGGTAAAGAAGAAGGGTGTATCATCTGGATTCTCAAACTGAGTAATTCAGAGGAAACATTCACGTGTCGTCCACGTGATACATATGAGTCTAGAAAATCTGATTGGGATGAATATAACAGTGATCCTAATCAATTTATTGGAAAATTATACACAGTACGGTTTCAGGAGAAATATGATAACGGAATTCCACGGTTTCCCGTTGGAATTGCGATTAGGTATGATCTTGGGGGAACCTAGTGGGGGAACCTAGGTTCCCCCATACCCCCTTCCTAATTAAGGTAAAAAAGGTTTCTGTTCACTTTGTTTAGATTAAATGGTACCCTTTGGATTTGTATAGGTTCGGAACAAAGATTTGATTTTAAATTATTATTAATAAACTAACACATTTATTAATAAAACTAACATAATATATTAATAATATATACATGAATATGCCAACATGTCCCTCATGCTCTAAATGTTTTACGAGAAAAACAACACTCGACTATCATGTGAAAAATAATGTATGTCAAAAAATAAATAATAAATCATGTCCTAAGTGTAATAAAGTGTTCACTACTAAACAGGTGTGTCACTATCATATATCACATAATGTATGCGGTAACAATGATCATGTATCTCATAATGTATGCGGTAACAATGATCATGTATCTCATAATGTATGCGGTAACAATGATCATGTATCACATAATGTATGCGGTAACAATGATCATGAGGAACAATGTAAATACAAAATTAAGCTTAAATCCAAGTATGAAGACATGACTAAAAATGACCTCATAATCAAATTATCTGAGATTGAAGGAAAATATGATGCACTAAGAGAAAACCCACAAACAATAAACAATAACCAAATTATTATTGTGCCTCCTGCGTTTTTAGAATTTGATAATTATCAACAACTTACGAAACACCTACCTAATTTACTACATAACGCTTTATCTAAACATCCTGCTAATTTCATTTCTTATTTGATTAAAGAGACAAATTGTAATCCATCACGCCCCCTCTTTAATAGTGTTAAAATTACTGATAAAAAAAGTCCATTCGCTAAAATCTCTGATGGAGATAAATATATATATGCTTCAAAAAAAAGTATTATTACCCAATTAATTGAAAACAAAAGAAACATATTACAAGAATATGTTGATAACAACGGTGATAAATATGGAGAAAAGATTCTTAAAAGGTATCAAAACTACATAGATTTCTTAGATGATGATAAAGAAGCTCAGAAAGAGTTGGAAATTGATATTATATGTATGTTATTGAACCTATCTGATTTGATAGGTTCTGATGATTGGTCAAAGAAAATACTAGAAGATCTTAAAATTTGGAAATAATTACAGTTTTATACATATTTACTAATAAATTATGCTATTTATTAGTAACTTGTGTAGTATATCCATTTATTAGTTTTTGTGGGGGAGTGAAAAATTATTCACATAAACCGTCAATAAATTTTTTTAAGTTTTGTTATTTTTAATTTTATTTTATTTTAATTTTTTGTGAAAGAATTTTGCTCCCTCCCCCACAAAAACTAATAAATGAATATACTACACAATTTACTAATAAGTAGCACAATTTCTAATATTCGTACTTTGTTCCGATTCTATTAGATGATAAAGTGCGTGGGTATCATCCGTACACTTTGATTGGATGACCCTAAAAAATTGATTTAATAAGATGACACAAAGGTACTATATTAGTAACAATGTCATCTAAAGATAGACAGTACAAGAACAAGTCACCCAAACCAAAAACAAATCAATCAAAGAAGGGGCATCGCCAAAACAAACCTCATGGAAATGAACCAAAGGTCACACGGTTACAACTATATGACGCAATAGAAGAAAGAATCGGATCATTCAAAGTATGTGATTTCGGCTGCACCAAAGGTAGTCGTTCGGGTATCAAACATGAAGGAAGTTGTAACGTTAGTATCCGTGATTTTGCCCTCAGTGGAATTAGTTATGATGAAACAACAGGTGAAATATTATATGAAAAGGGAAGTGATGGATTAGAGCGGTATTGTCGCACATGTTCTAAGAGATGTAGAAATGTGTGTATAGAAAATGGAAGAAAACAAAAATGGGGGAACCTAGGTTCCCCCACACCCCCTTCCTAATTAAGGTAAAAAATATCAAATTTAGAGGGCTTCGGCTCACTTTGTTTAGAACAAAATGAGGTTTAGTCTTTTAAGACACACTTGACTATTCTCGGCTCATGTAGAAAATCTGGATTACAACCGACCTGTTTAAGAGCATCACAACCATACAACGCATTCGCTGTCAATTCTGACTCATATACACCCAAGGATTTAAATTGGTAGTCATTTGAGGATACATTAGGGTCAAAAACCATCCACAGCACTGAGGGATGTCCATTACATTGAATAGTAACCTCACTAACACGGGTTTTAACAGTATATATGCTTCTCCGACTAGTGCGGAGAAAACTGTGATGATAAATCTGCGTTTTTGAATCAGAATCCAGTAAATCACAACACATTAAGTTTTCACTTTGTCCTCTTAGTAAATCATCTCTAGAGTAACTAAAGACCATTGTTTCATCCATCCAAGGATAAGAAACAGCACTCTTAGCTATACCTTTATAGCGCTCGATTCCAAATTGCCCCATCAGGTAGATTGTCTTGATCATTTCTTGAAGGATAGGTTTACCTAGTTGGTATCCCGTTTTACATGTTTTGACAAACTCTTGTAAACTATCACGATCCATTTGCTGACAAATAGATTGGATTTCATAAACACCCAAGTCGTTGAAAGACATATTATGAGTACTCATAATAATATTTAACGGTTCTAATCAATTTTTAATGGACCCATTAAAAATTGATCATCATTCAAAGACTACTCGCTAAGCACATAAGAAGACATCTTTCTTAGATGAACGCCGAAAACTATAAGCTTAATATAAGCTCGATTGCGAACCGCTGGTTCATAATCAATGCCAGTGATTATGACCATCAATATAAAGAGGGAACTGAAAATGATTGTTTCAATGCCCCGACAATTATCAAGCGTCAAAATGGACTGATTGATGCCATTGAAGAGGACATATTTGGTGAGAAAGATTTCTACGAATTATGCATCCCATCTCACACCCCTTCAGAGTACTATACCCCAAAGGAAATCAGTGCTGGACAAAAAATCGTCTTTAGGAATTTAGGATGCGGTTGGAGAGCATACTACTTCGAAATCGTCTATGTCAAAATCATACTAACAACAAAAACATGTGCCAGACGCCATTATATCGTGGCAAACGAAGCACTGTGTAATAGGGAATTCCTATCATTGGTTAAGTTCTGTCAATGTGAAAAATGTTTATATTACAACAAAGTCGAACAACTCATCCGCAAAATTTACAAATATATCTCACACAATTATGATGATGCACCATGCCTTAAAAAAGGCACATGTGATAATGAACTACTCAAAAGAACCAGAAGGGTAGTACATAAATATGTACCAGAATACGCCATCAATCCACTCATAAAACTCTCCCCCAAAGAACTAAAGAAATGGGGGAACCTAGGTTCCCCCATACCCCCCTCCTCTGATTAGGGAAGAGTGGTACAAAATTAAAAACAAAAAAGGGCATAATAGCCCCAATACTTTGTGGGGGGCTATGGGGGGCTCGCCCCCCACAAAGTATTGAGCCGAAGCTCTTTTTATGGTTTTTTTATGTTTTATTGTTATTTTTATGGGTTTATGGTTAGAAGGGGGTATGGGGGCTTCGCCCCCACTTATAGGATTTCTATCAAATAGGCTATTTTTTGGGGAGTTTGGTTGTAAATAAAATTCATTACGTCTTTGTGTGTCATTGAAAGCCTCTGGGGTCTCAGATGATTGACATATAATTCCATGTGTAAATCTTTGATGAAGTGATGGTGGCGTGGGTCCACCATCACTTCTTGACGGAATTTGTACCGTTGCGTGTAGACTTGGAAAATGTATTTGACTAAGTTATTAAGACGACTCAAAACACTATTGTAAGACAGTAAATACATGGGATAATATTGAAGAAACTCCGACAGTTTCTCTGGCATGGTTGCCAGTGGAACATCTGGGTTACTATCAGTCACACGAAGCAAATGTTGCAGGATAATCTCTTCAATGTTATTGGATTCTCCACGCAAGGCACGAGCTTTGGTGTAATTAACATTCTCGAAGCGGTAACGAGTGACTATTCCTGCCTCATTCGGAACAGGAACTACGACATATCCTGCCGAAGCCACGGGAGTACCCTGGCTATCACGAGTCTTGTTAAGGACTTCATCAACAGTCATTTGTAGCACAGGTGGGTGAGATACACCAATATCACATGATACCTCGGTTGCGGTAATACGGTCAATTGTGGTCAAGTGATAGATTTTCGGTTTCTCATGGTTAACCACGATGACGTTCATCGGATGACACAGGGTAAACAAGTAGACATAATTCGGATTCAGATTGTACGAGATTCCCTCCAGAGTTGATTCGAACAAGTCTCCGAAAGAAACACCATTCATCCAAAAGGCGTCACGTGCATCTTCCTTGCTGTTCGTGGAAACTTTCCACTCTTTAGACTCGGTATGATACCATACACGGATTAGAGTCCCATCAAGCGCCTCTTGAACGGTATAACAGGTGTCCTTCAAATGAGACACGATTGACTCTTTTGTTTCAACTGGTTGATCCTTATATTCAATTGGGACTGGATAACCAAGAGAATGGATGTCATATATCTTACCTTCAAGAACACGGAAAATCACACCACGTAACTGATTGACTGCGGGGTGATATGCTTGTGTTTTGGGGTCAAACTTAATGATATACATGTTTTCAAACTTCGTTTTACATACTTTCGCTCCATATTCACTCAGAAATTGAGTGAATTGATCAAATGGTTGATCAATCATTGAGAAAATGTTATTGTTTGCGGTTGCGGTTGCGGTTGCGGTTGCCATTGACATATGTCACTTATAATTACACCTCATCACAGTCTAGACCGATAAGGGTCAAAGGACTTCAATTTTTCTAACTATCACAAAGGGTGGGGGGCGAGCCCCCCATAGCCCCCCACTTCTGTATGGGGGTGAGCCCCCATAGCCCCCCACTTATGTATGGGAGGGGGAGCCCCCATAGCCCCCACTTCTGTATGGGGGGTGAGCCCCCCATAGCCCCCTGCGCACAGGTCGCCACCTTTGCAAATTTGCGCCAGATTTCCAAGTGTTAACTAAACAGCATTAGATTAACGTAAATAAACCCTTTATCCCGTTGGTTTACCTTAATAAGGTTTATTTTGCGTTAATCTAATGCTGTTTAGTTAAGATTGGGAAATCTGATAGGCATCAAACAAAGTAATTTGACCATTAGGGTTTTTTGATTTTCCAATTAACATGGATGATATGGACCGAGAGGGCTATGGGGGGGCTATGGGGGGCTCGCCCCCCAGTGACAAAAATTGAAGTCCTTTGACCCTTATTAGTCTAGACCTTACCAGACTCTTAAGTTCCCAAAGAACAGCACATAACAAAACAAGCAATCAAATATGTCAGCTGATAATCGCTTCGAGCAATTCGTATCATTCATCAAGAAAGAAGGAATTGACCTTGATGATGAGACTACTAAGATAATCCAAGATGCCATCAACAAGATCTACTTGGATACACCAGTCACCAAAGATAAAGTTGTTAAAACCACTAAAGCCAAGAAAACTAGCTACCAAAAGTTTGTCACCAGTGAGACGGCTCGCCTTAAGAAGGAAGAACCAACTATGACTGGTGTTGATAGGAAAAAACAAATTTCTACCGCTTGGAAAGCTCTCTCTCCCAAAGAGAAGAAGGAATATGTCTCGGATGTCTCGGATGTCTCTGACAACGACTCTGGGTCTGAATCTCCTGTGGATGTAGAAGTTAAGAGCCCCAAGACCAAGAAATTATCTGGATATAACCTCTACATGAGGGAAAAAATGACATCACTTAAGGAAACAAGTGATAGTGGCAATGGTAAAGATAGACTGAAAGAAGTCGCAGCAAGCTGGAAGAGCTCGTCTGATGATGAGAAGAAAGAGTGGAATCAGAAAGCAAAAGCCATTTAAAACTAAGACACAAAAACACAAAAACACAAAAACACAAAAACACAAAAACACACAAAAAGGGGGACGACCCCATACTTTGTAGGCGAGTCCCCATAGCCCCCTCCTCTGTTGGGGGGCTATGGGGGGCTCGCCCCCAGTGACAAAAATTGAAGTCCTTTGACCCTTATTGGTCTAGACCTTACCAGACTCTTAAGTTCCCAAAGAACAGCACATAACAAAGCAATCAAATATGTCAGCTGATAATCGTTTCGAGCAATTCGTATCCTTTATCAAGAAAGAAGGGTTTGACCTTGATGATGAGACTACTAAGATAATCCAAGATGCTATCAACAAGATCTACTTGGATACACCAGTCACCAAGACTAAAGCCACTAAAGCCACTAAAGCTAAAGTTGCTAAAACCACGAACGCCAAGAAAACTAATTACCAAAAGTTTGTCACCAGTGAGACAGCTCGCCTTAAGAAGGAAGACCCAACTATGACTGGTGTTGATAGGAAGAAACAAATTTCTACCGCTTGGAAAGCTTTCTCTCCCCAAGAGAAGAAGGACTATGTCTCGCATGTCTCTGACAACGACTCTGGGTCTGAATCTCCTGTGGATGTAGCAGTTAAGAGCCCAAAGACCAAGAAATTATCTGGATATAACCTCTACATGAGGGAAAAAATGACATCACTTAAGGAAACAAGTGGCAGTGTCAATGGTAAAGATAGACTGAGAGAAGTCGCAGCAAGCTGGAAGAGCTTGTCTGATGATGAGAAGAAAGAGATGAATCTGAAGGCAAAAGCCATTGAAAACTAAGATACAAAAACACAAAAACACAAAAAACACACAAAAAGGGGGACGACCCCATACTTTGTGGGGGGCGAGCCCCCCATAGCCCCCCATACTTTGTGGGGGGCTATGGGGCTATGGGGGGCTATGGGGGGCTATGGGGGGTCTCCCCCAGGGGCTATGGGGGGCTCGCCCCCCAGTGACAAAAATTGAAGTCCTTTGACCCTTATTAGTCTAGACCTTACCAGACTCTTAAGTTCCCAAAGAACAGCACATAACAAAACAAGCAATCAAATATGTCAGCTGATAATCGCTTCGAGCAATTCGTATCATTCATCACCAAAGAAGGAATTGACCTTGATGATGAGACTACTAAGATAATCCAAGATGCTATCAACAAGATCTACTTGGATACGCCTGTTAAAACAACTAAAGATACAGTTGTTAAGACCAAGAAAGCTACTAATAGTTACCAAAAGTTTGTCACCAGTGAGACGGCTCGCCTTAAGAAGGAAGAACCAACTATGACTGGTGTTGATAGGAAAGCACAAATTTCTACCGCTTGGAAAGCTCTCTCTCCCAAAGAGAAGAAGGAATATGTCTCGGATGTCTCGGACAACGACTCTGGGTCTGAATCTCCTGTGGATGTAGAAGTTAAGAGCCCCAAGACCAAGAAATTATCTGGATATAACCTCTACATGAGGGAAAAAATGACATCACTTAAGGAAACAAGTGATAGTGGCAATGGTAAAGATAGACTGAAAGAAGTCGCAGCAAGCTGGAAGAGCTCGTCTGATGATGAGAAGAAAGAGTGGAATCAGAAAGCAAAAGCCATTTAAAACTAAGATACAAAAACACAAAAAACACAAAAAACACAAAAAACACAAAAACACAAAAAACACAAAAAACACAAAAACACAAAAAAAGGGGACGACCCCATACTTTGTAGGCGAGTCCCCTTAGCCCCAACAGAGGAGGGGGCTTTGGGGGAACCTAGGTTCCCCCAAAAATTGATTTGGTTTTAGTACCACCTTATCCTTCTAGTTTTAAGGGTACTTAAGAACTCTTATCAAAAATGAACTTCCTCGGAAGATTGTATGGTTTTCAAAGTGATGTTATCAATTGGGCTAAAGGGTTAGACAAAGGAATCATCGGATTGGATATGGGGTTAGGTAAAACCGTCATCACGATCGCTATGATGGCACGTAAAAGCTACAAATGCTCTGTGATTGTGGTACCATTACCGATAATTGCACAATGGAAAGAAAGTTTAATGCGGTTTACAGATTTATCTGAGACTGACATCTGCATTCATCAAGGACCTTTAAGAAAACAACACGCTTTAAACCAGTATAAAATTGTCCTCACCACTTATGATGTGGTACGAAACGACATCAATGATAAAACGTGTCCGTTATCTACTTTTCACTCATTTGATGCATTGATACTTGATGAAGCACATAAAATACGTAACCGTAAGACCGATACATATAAAAGCTGCTATGCACTAGGAAAAAACACTGATAATAAGTGGTTGTTGACTGGAACCAGTATTAACAACGATTTCAATGACTTCGTTAGTCTATGTATGTTCTTGGAGATTGAAATCAACAATCATAAATTAGAACATGTCAAAAACACTTATTATTACCGTTTAACCAAAAAAGAATGTTTATTGAATTTGCCTGAAAAGAGTATACATCAACATTATCTCAATTTTGATGAAAAACAGGCAGACTATTATCAAGGTATTCTCAACCAAATGAAGGACGCATATGAAGATTATGAGGTCAATCATAATCGGGAGTCTATCAGTCACTTGTTGACAACCCTTTTAAGATTAAGACAATGCTGCAATTATAGTGGAGACAATTCTATTAAATTTCAGAAAATTAAAAATATTCTGGATAACATCAAAAATGAAAAAGTTATCATTTTTAGTCAATGGGAAAAATCATTAAACATGTTACAACAACAACTAGATACTCTGCAAATTAAGAATTTAAAATATCATGGCAAACTCAACACTTGTGAAAGAACACACATATTACAACAGTTTCAAAATGACAATCAAGTTAATGTATTATTGATGACCGTTCAATCAGGTGGAGTGGGGCTTGATTTAACGGTAGCTAACAATTGTATCATATTAGAACCCTGTTGGAACAATGCCATTGAAAACCAAGCAATTGACAGAATTTACCGAATTGGTCAAATTAAACCCGTTCAAGTACATCAATTATACATTAATGACTCTATTGAAACATGGGTTAATAAACTCAAAAAGGAAAAAAAAATCATTGATGAGGAATTTCACACAAATTCTAAAATTTATATTAAAAACAATTCACTATTAAAAAAATTACTCTGGAGGAACCTCTGGGGGAACCTAGGTTCCCCCATACCCCCCTCCTAATAAGGGGGAACACAGGTTACATATAAAATAAAGAGCTTCGGCTCTATACTTTGTGGGGGGAACCTAGGTTCCCCCAATAGGATCGCAACAAAGCATAAATTTTATATCAATGGATCTATAATAGTTAATAACCCTCTTATTATCATGGTATTCCTTGTTAGGAATACTGATTTAATGAGGGGGTATTAACTAATTGGATCAAAATCATATAATTTATGTCAGGGATTATACAGTAGTGAAAACCACTTTATAAGAGGAGGGGGCTATGGGGGGTCTCCCCAGGGGGCTATGGGGGTTTCCCCCAGGGGGCTATGGGGGTTTCCCCCAGGGGGCTATGGGGGTTTCCCCCAGGGGGCTTCCCCCAAGAAAAATTGAAGTCTATGAACCCTTCATCCTATATAACCATACATTGTAGGATTATAAATGGCAGGAAACTTGCTAACAACCTTAGACGATTATACTTACCAATATATTTATCGTCATGTATTTGACAATATACTACGTGAATTAGTCTCAGAGACGTTTCTGTCTCTGTCTTGGGAAGATCATAAAAAAATCTACTCCAAGTCACACGGACTTTCAAGAGCAGATAGATTCGGTTTGACACCTGATTCTTCAAAATTAATTGAAGATGATGACCCCGAAGAATACCCTTTTGACTTCGAGGATGACGAAGACGACGACGTTGAAGACAATTCAGACACCGATTCAGAATTTGAGGAAGTTGAGGACGTTGACGTTGACGTTGACGTTGAAGACAATTCAGACACCGATTCAGAATTTGAGGAAGTTGAGGATGAAGTTGGACCTATACCACCGTACACTTCATCACCTGATGTATTCAACAACATATAACAGAAAAACATATGGGGCGAGACCCCACACAAAAGACCTTTATTAAACCTTCAATAAAATCCCTATGACAAAAATTGAAGTCCTTTGACCATTATTAGTCTAGACCTTACCAGACTCTTAAGTTCCCAAAGACACAGCACATAACAAAGCAATCAAATATGTCAGCTGATAATCGTTTCAAGCAATTCATATCATTCATCAAGAAAAAAGGAATTGACCTTGATGATAAGACTACTAAGATAATCCAAGATGCTATCAATAAGATCTACTTGGATATACCAGTCACAAGTGAGACAGCTCTCCTTAAGAAGGAAGAACCAAATATGAGTAATATCATAAGTGTCCTAGATGGATATATAACGTATTCAAATTGTATAGAGAAAATCAAAGATACATTCAACAGTCTACGCATGCCGAATTTTCCAGAATTTGTATCAGAAAATCTGGCTAAATTTATAATTCAATCTACATTGAATATCTCTCCTTGTTGGAAGAACGGTACAGGTGACTTAGAATGTAGTGGGAAAAAGTTTGAGGTCAAATGTTTCACTTCAACTGGACCATCATCGTTTGGACCAGAAGAGAAATGGGATGAATTATTTTTTTTGGATGCTACGGATTACATAAATAAAAACTTCATATGTTACCGCGTCAAAATGACACATACTGAATTCAAATCGGTTCGTGTTAATAGTACTCAATTATTTGGAGAACAATGTCTTCAAGGGAGACGACCCAGACTATCATTCAAACAACTCAATGATCAATTACCTGAAGGGAAAATTGATGTGTTGTTTAAAGGAAATATTAACGACATTTTGAAAAATTGAAATAAACATAACTCTCATTATAACGATATATAAATATGTCAAAAATACCTTCTAAAATTAAGATCACATTAAAACCGAAAAATGACACACCTAAAACCAATGATCATAAAGTGATGTATGAGATGGTTGACTTATTTGCTGGAACTGGTGCTTTTACACTTGCCTTTGAGGCAACAGGTAAAGTCAAAACCGTTTGGTCAAATGATATAGAACTAAATTCACAGAAAATCTATCAGAATAATTTTAGTTCCCCATTCACTCTACAGGATATTAATGATGTAGCTGTTGAGAGTATCCCTCGGTGTGATATTTTAACAGGTGGCTTTAGTTGTCAACCGTTTTCTATTGCTGGGTTACAAAAAGGATTCGATGACGAACGTTCCAATGTCTTTTGGAAAATTTTAAAAATTATGGCACATCATCGGCCACGTATTGTAATCCTAGAAAATGTTAAAAACTTAACAAGTCACGATCACGGTCATACATTCACGACAATTCAAGAAAATATTACCAAATTAGGCTATCAAATCAAATATGAAGTTATCAATACATCTGATGTCACAAATATCCCGCAAAACCGTGAAAGAATTTACATTGTTTGTTTTAGAGATAGTTGTGATAGTGAATTATTCTCCTTTAATTTCAATACAACAACTTCAAAACATTTATCATTCGATGAGATTTTAGAGAAAAATGTGGACCCTAAATACTATTACGGTTCACACCTGAAAATATGGGATGAAGTACGAAACAATGTGACAAAGGAAAACACATTTTATCAATATAGAAGATACTACATACGTGAAAACAAAAACGACGTCTGCCCCACATTAACCGCAAATATGGGTGGAGGTGGTCATAACGTGCCTCTTATAAAGGATACGGTGGGAATTCGTAAACTGACCCCACGTGAATGCTTTAATCTACAAGGATTTCCATCAACATATAATTTACCAAATATTAGTGACAGTAATCTGTATAAATTAGCGGGCAATGCCGTATCTGTCCCAGTAGTAAAAAAAATTGCCGAAAGGGTTATCAGTGTATTAGATCACTAGGGAACATACCCTTTCATCACATACAAATTATTTGGATAGTATTAATTACTGATACGCACGCCATGCATAAACTCGAAAATCATGTAAATTATCAAAAATAACTTACATAATTATAAGCTCTGTATCTGTTATGATTCATAAAACATAAACAGAAAACCCTTGGAGACAACGGCTTTAGACCCAATTGTTAATCAGATCTAAAACATCTTTCAGATTCTCTGAAACTTGATGTGTCAGAACCTCTTAATCTTCAATATTATAAGCATATTAGGGTCAATACATGCTTTGTTCCGATCCAATACAATCCAAAGGGTACCATTTTATATGGAAATTATTTGTAATTTATTTTTTGAAAAAATTAAAAAATAAATTACAAATTCTTTTTTAAATTTTTACCATCTTCAATATTATAAGCATATTAGGGTCAATATATGCTTTGTTCCAATCCAATACAATCCCAAAGGGTACCATTTTATATGGAAATTATTATAACCCATTACAAAGTATGGGATTTACCTTTATGGTAAATCCGTTCTGTTTATGTTTTAACTTTATTCCTGAGAAAATGTAAACGACTCTCTTAACATTGAACTTTTAGTTGGACGAAAACGATAAGGAACTGGGAGCGGACTCGTCCGCTTATGCAAACGATGACGACGCATAATGGTTTGGGCTAGGTTAAGGGTATCAACTATCATATTACATATCATCATTTCACTTGTTGATGTTCTTTACAACTAAGACTCTGTAAGATCTGAACTGATAAGGGTTAAAACACTTCAATTTTTGAAGTGGGGGAACCTAGGTTCCCCCATACCCCCCCCCCTCCTATAAATTACTTCAATTTTTAGGAAGGGGGTATGGGGGAACCTAGGTTCCCCCAAAAATTGAAGTAATTTATAGGAGGGGGGTATGGGGGAACCTAGGTTCCCCCACTTATTTATATATATGTGTATTATATAAACAATACACATGGATCAGTTCGGAATACAAATGATTAACCCTTCAACAACAATTAAACCACGTGAATGGTACTCTAGATGGAACCTAGATGATGAAAGAACATACGGATTCGGGCCTGCTGGAAACAAAGACCCTGAACTCATATTTAGAGGTAGTGGTAAATATACCATATATGGCGCCAAACATCAATTAGCGGGGCAAATGAGAGTCACTGGAAAATGCCCCAGAATATACATACGCGCATCAACTGAAGAAAATGATACATTACCTGATAATGTACCTACATGGGGAAATGTGGAAATTACATTCTATGCAAAAACAACCGACAAAGGAGATAATCTCAGTTATGCTGGAATTGAAGCCGTTGCTAGAACCAACCACTACCCTGATTCGGCGGTATGTAGCACTCGAGGATATGGAGGTAAAATTAATTTTGATGGGAGATGTCATTTTGAAAAAGAATGTGGACACGATATTGGAAACAAAAGAACAACTAATGTATACCCTTTCGGAAAAAAAACACCGATGCCACTCAATGTCTGGATCGGATACAAATTTATTGTTAAACAAGTAAATGATACATGTCAATTAGAAATATGGATGGACAATACGGATGGAAAAAATGGTGGACTGTGGCTCAAATTAAATCAGTTCACTGATGTTGACGGATGGAGCTCTGATACACCTTCGTGTTGCTCTAAACATACTGGTAAAGTACTCTTACCACCACATTTCACTAACAATTATGCCGTGTATTTAAGAACCGATGGAATAACCGAACAGTTCTACAAAAAACTCTCCGTTAGGGAAATTGGGATTGGGGGAGACCCCCATAGCCCCCCTATTGCAACTGTACCTGTGGAAGAGGTTAAGGTTACACCTGTACCTGTGGAAGAGGTTAAGGTTACACCTGTACCTGTGGAGGAGGTTAAGGTTACACCTGTACCTGTGGAGGAGGTTAAGGTTACACCTGTTGAGGAGGTTAAGGTTACACCTGTTGAGGAAGTTAAACCTGTTGAAGACGTTAAACCTGTTGAAGAGGTTAAACCTACACCTGTTGAAGACGTTAAACCTACACCTGTTGAAGAGGTTAAACCTGTTGAGGAAGTTAAACCTGTTGAGGAAGTTAAACCTGTTGAGGAAGTTAAACCTGTTGAGGAAGTTAAACCTGTTGAGGAAGTTAAACCTACACCTGTTGAAGACGTTAAACCTACACCTGTTGAAGACGTTAAACCTGTTGAAGACGTTAAACCTGTTGAAGACGTTAAACCTGTTGAAGAGGTTAAACCTGTTGAAGAAGTTAAACCTGTTGAAGAAGTTAAACCTGTTGAAGAAGTTAAACCTGCTGAAGAGGTTAAGGTTGTTGAAGAGGTTAAAACCGTTGAAGAGGTTAAGGTTGTTGAAGAGGTTAAGGTTGTTGAAGAGGTTAAACCTCTTGAAGAGGTTAAGGTTGTTGAAGAGGTTAAGGTTGTTGAAGAGGTTAAGGTTGTTGAAGAGGTTAAAACCGTTGAAGAGGTTAAGGTTGTTGAAGAGGTTAAGGTTGTTGAAGAGGTTAAGGTTGTTGAAGAAGTTAAGGTTGTTGAAGAAGTTAAGGTTGTTGAAGAGGTTAAGGTTGTTGAAGAGGTTAAGGTTGTTGAAGAGGTTAAGGTTGTTGAAGAGGTTAAGGTTGTTGAAGAGGTTAAACCTGTTGAGGAAGTTAAACCTCTCGAAACTCAAACCAATATTGCAGATATAAAAAATATTTTAAGAGAACTAACATGCACATTGACAAACGACCTCAATAAAATTGCCACTAATATTCTGGAAATGGTGGAACACATTAATAAATTCAATGATAAAATTAATGAATAAAATATCGTATCGAAATTGATCACAAATAAAATTTATAAAATAACACAATTATTACTTTGTTCCAAACCTATACTATTCCAAAGGGTTCCATTTATTATGGAAATTATTTTTTATTTTTTATCCAAAAAAAAAATAAAAAATAAATTACAAATTATTTTACAAAAAATTTAAAAAAGTTCAGATAGTAATTTTGGGGGGACGGGAGTCCCCCCATAACCCCCCCTCCTTATAAACGATATAAAATTACTTTGATAAGGAGGAGGGACTCTACATATACTATTCCAAAGGAGCACATTTATTATGGAAATTATTTTTTATTTTTATCCAAAAAAATAAATTACAAATTATTTTACAAAAAAATACAAATGTTCGGAACAAAGCATATATAAGTTTAATTGAGACAGTCTCAAAATTAAGAGCATATATGCTCTGTTCCAAACCTATACTATTACAGTGGTCATTTTGATAGATAACAATTGACATATTCTAACCAATAACAAGGGAGATTAGGAATATCACTGGGGGAACCTGGGTTCCCCCAGACCCCCCTCCTTATCAAAGTAATTTTATAGCGGTTATAAACACCTACGATAGGACGGGGGGTATGGGGGAAACTGGGTTCCCCCTCCTTATCAAAGTAATTTTATAGCGGTTATAATAGGAAGGGGGGTATGGGGGGTATGGGGGGGGGGTATGGGGGGACGGGAGTCCCCCCACTATCACTTAAAAACGAAATAATGGATGACTATCCAGATAATGTGTAATAATAATGTATTCTGTCAGTAAAGTTGTTGTAACTCCTAAAACAAAAGCTATGATCATTAACACTATCATTATACCTCTTATTGGTTTCATAATAAAAAAATTTTAATCAATCAAATTTTTGGGAAATAATACATAATTGATTATACCCCAATGATTTGACATTGTGGTATACTAACGTTGGCAAAATGTATAATTTGTCGTAAGATACAACCATCATGTGGTAATTGGTAGATTAAAGATGATGGATCATGTGACCCTAACAAAAGCGTTAGGTGATTACGATTGATTGTTTTTGCATCTTCTGTTCTCTTAGTATTGACAGCGGTTAAGAAACGGGTTGCCTTAACACCTTTCTTATTCCATCCCAAATCAAGTGAGGTCAAGATGGTATTATGGCGTAATGCCTCGGCAATGGATCGGGTTCCCTCATCACCAATCTCATTGGCCACCAAATTAAGTGAGGTCAAAACGATATTATGGTGTAATGCATCGGCAATGGATCGGGCTCCTTCATCACATATCTCATTCACTCCCAAATTAAGTGCGCTCAAGGTGGTATTATAACGCAACATTTCTGATATGGCTCGCGCTCCTTCAACACCTATCCCATTCCACCCCAAATTAAGTGCGCTCAAGGTGGTATTATGGTGTAATGCATCGGCAATGGCTTGGGCTCCTTCAAAACCTATACCATTATCACTCAAATTAAGTGAGGTCAAGGTGGTATTACGCTGTAAGGACTCGGCAATAGCTCGGGCGCCTTCAACACATATACTATTATGTCCCAACTTAAGTGAGACCAATGTTTTATTTTGGAGTAATGACTCCGCGATAGCTCGGGCGCCTTCTACACCTATCTCTTTTTCCCCCAAATCTAGTGAGCTCAAGGTGGTATCGTTTGATGCTAGTCTTTGTAAGGAAGACATTTGGTTATGGATTTTTATTATTTGGATAATTAAGATATTTTTTAAATCAAATTTTGGGGGTGGGGGACTCCCCCCATAGCCCCCCAGCCCCCATAGCCCCCATAGCCCACATAGCCCCCATAGCCCACAGCCTATGTATAATCCTTTGGAGTTCACTTTTGGATCGCAAGATTTCGCCAAATAAATCAAATTTACACGATTGAATGACAAATAAGGAGTGGGGGAACCCAGGTTCCCCCATACCCCCCTCCTTATCAAAGTAATTTTATATCGGTTACAAGAGGAGGGGGGTATGGGGGAACCTGGGTTAACCCAATAGGATAGGAAGGGGGTATGGGGGAACCTGGGTTAACCCACTTGGATAGGAAGGGGGTATGGGGGAACCTGGGTTAACCCACTGGGGTCCCCCACTGGGTTACCCACTAAAATGATCACACAGTGGGGTATAATAACTCGGGCAAACTCTATAATTTGCCGTAACAGACAACCATCATGTGGTAATTGGTAGATTAAAGATAAGGGATCGTATAACCCTAACAATACCGTTTGGTGATTCTTATTGCATGTGGTCTCATCGGCTGTTCTCTTAGTATTGATAGAGGTTAAGATACGGGCTCCTTCAAAACATATACCATTCTGACTCAAATTAAGGGACCTCAGGGTGGTATTTTTGTGCAATGCTTCAGCGATGGCTTGGGCGCCTTCATCACATATCCCATTATAGCCTAAATTAAGCTCGATTAAGGTGGTATTATAGCTTAATGCATCTGCGATGGCTCTGGCTCCTTCAACACCTATCTCATTCCATCCCAAATCTAGTGAGGTCAATGTTGTATTTTGGAGTAATGACTCGGCGATGGCTTGGGCGCCTTCTACACCTATCATATTCCATCCCAAATCTAGTGAGACCAATTTCGTATTTTGGCGTAATGACTCAGCAATGGCTTGGGCACCATCACCACATATACCAGTGCATCTCAAATTAAGAGTCATTAAGGTGGTATTATCGCGCAATGCCTCACCGATGGCTCGGGCGCCTTCAACACCTATCATATTCCATCCCAAATTTACTGAAGTCAAGGTTGTATTAAAAAGCAACATCTCAGCAATGGACTGGGCTCCTTCAAAACCTATACCATTATCACCCAATATAAGTGAGGACAAGCTGGTATTTTGACGTAATGACTCTGCGATGGCTCGGGCACCTTCATTACCAATCTGATTATTACCCAATATAAGTGAGGTCAAAGTCTTATCATTTGATAATAGTCGCTGTAAGGATGACATTATAAAGCAATATTAGCTACAATATTAATGGAAATCAATTTTTGGGGGTGGGGGGACTCCCGTCCCCCCATACCCCCCTCCTTATCAAAGTAATTTTATAGCGGTTATAATAGGAAGGGGGTATGGGGGAACCTGGGTTAACCTACTAGGATAGGAAGGGGGTATGGGGGAACCTGGGTTAACCCACTGGGTTACACCA
>Ga0209492_1000109_pt1 | contig 25241 bp, 19 predicted proteins | sample PPLLak12cMay2015_FD_187253 | JGI IMG/M metagenome (GOLD analysis project Ga0209492, IMG submission 187253) | Freshwater sediment microbial communities from Prairie Pothole Lake near Jamestown, North Dakota, USA - PPLs Lake P7 Core (1) Depth... | ecosystem: Environmental > Aquatic > Freshwater >... | reverse complement strand
TTATATGTCCCCTGTAATTCAATATAATAATTATAGTAATCAACATAAGTAAATGATGACCCATCCACAGGATCCGCTGGTGGTCTTCCTAATGGTCCTTGAATTTTCCATTCCGCAGGATCTGAAGGGTTTACAATGTTTGGATTATAATATGGTGAATCATTTTCAAAATAAAAACCATAATTTAAATATGGGTTTAACGTATCTAAAGATATCGGGTCGGTTGCATTCGCAACTATAGTAGTAGTAATGTTTGCATTTTCAGCCTGACTAGAATTACCAGGTTTACCAGGATTACCACCAACACTTTCTTCAGTATTAACAGGAACTTCTTTAATAATATTTATATATTCTTCTTCCGTTAATCTTGGATCATTAAGAATTTGTTGATATGTATATAATTCACTTGTCGGTATTGTATTAAATTTTGCCGCCAAATCATAGATATCGTATTTAACGCATCCCGCAAAAAATGAATCCATAATAGAATTTATCTCTTGAGAACTTCTATTTGCCAATTGTTTTTCAACAATTGTGTTCATCATCGCGGGTGAATCAACAACTATCTTCCAACTTAAACTTCCCGTTCTTGTTGTATTCTTATAGGTATATATTGGTTCAGGTCTACCCAAAAATGAAGTTGGACTCCAATTTGCCTTACTATCCTCACTAAATGTTATATCATAAGGTGGAAACCACATTATTCTACCCCCATTTTGTCCTTTTTCACAACTAGGTAAATCATCATATGTAAAACCTGGTTGATCTGATGTTCTCCACGCCAAATTCTCCAATGAGAACATATATTTTTTAACTTTACCATTAACAATATTTGTTGATCCCGGATTTCTTATTGGGGCAATATTCAAGTTATAAGTATTATCAAAAATAGAATAACTAAACTTTCTACCTGACATTGTTATACCATCAGTTTTTTGTAAATCGGCATATGTTAAATATGGTGTGTCTTTTTGGAATACTCTACAATATTCTTTACCAACCTCAAACCCACTAACACCAATCGTATTACTGTCCGAACTTTGATCATAATACGCAATAACTTGAGAACCTTTAGTCATCTCTTTATATCCATCGTTGAACACTTTTGATACTTGATTAATTGCGTTACCAACGTGTTTTAATCTTTTTGCACCTTGGACATTGTCTGCCGCTTGCACAATTCGTTGGGTGTTGTCTAAAATAGATCCTCCCTTATATTCTATACCCGTTGAAAGGTTTTGTCCGTATTGACTCTCAATAATGTTAAACTCTTCATCTTTTTGGAAGTTCTGCCCACCAGGACCCACCTTAAAACCTGCATTGTCTTTATATTTTGGTGATGTCCATACAAATTTACCATCCGTACCATCACCATCAGTATATGATTTCGCCTTTAATCCAAAATTTATTTTATCCTCATTACCTTCATATAATTTGGCAAGTTCATCAGGACCATAAACAATAGTTCCAACCTGTTTACCAAATCTATCAACGGCAACTTCATTTGCGGGTGTTGTAATTTGACTTGGTTCAGAATCAACACTACCAACATAATAACCACCAACAGATGATGACCCTCCACCAAATAAGTTATTGATTGCACTTGACACCCCTTGGATGAGGTTCTTTTGGTATTGTGGTCTATATATGTTATAATCTAATGTTGCAAACAATACTGATTGTTGTCCATTACCAGTATTTGCCAAAAATATTTCCGATGGATTCCTAAATTTATTTAATATTGGACCTAAAGCACCACCCGTTAAATTATTAACAGTATTTAATGCTGATGGAACATTACCAACAGGATCTTCCCCATCAAAATAATCACCAGGAATAAATGAAACAGGAAAATATGTTCCCGTCAACCTATTCGCAAACGATATTGCGGCAAATATCGGATTTTCAGGTACCGTAATTTTCCAATTTTTAAGAAAAAATGGTTGTTGACCTGAAGCCAATAAACTCGCACTGAACGGATCAGATAATGTATCCAAATTAATAGACCCAATTGTCAGTTGTTGGATCTCTAATGCAATCCTATCCTCAAAATACGCCCTTAACTGTGTTGCACCAATTTTAGCAAGATATGAATCTTGTGATAAAGATCCATTAGACCCATTTGGATTAGTATTACTTAATATCTCAAATGGTGAATAAAATGATGGAACAAAAATTGATGGATCCCAATATGGTAAATACATCTTACCTGATGTAATAACATCTGTAACAACGACCAAATCTTTATACCCACCTTCAGGTCCATATTTATTTTGAATATATGCGGTATCAATATAAAATTCGTTAATTAAATCTAATATCGTATCATTTGGATCGTAAGGTCCTTTATTTGGTTCAACAGGGTAAGGTGCTCCCGGCACATTATATTTTCCACTATACCCACCTTCAGGACCATACTCATTTAATGTATAAAGTTGATTTGCCCCTTGATTTGTTGAAATTAACGTATCAGGTGAGTCAATTACATTACTATCCGTTAATGGTGTTGCCTCATAAGTTACATTTCCAGAAGGGGCAGTATATACACCTTGCACCTGATAAGGTGCTAAATTCCTCGCAATTAATTTGTTTCTAAATGATGACGATGACGCAAATGATAATATACTATCTGACATATTTAACCTTTATCTTATAAATACCTTAGATGTATTTTTTTTATTATCGTTTTTTATTGGGAGTTAAACCATTATTAGTTCCACCACCAACTTTAAGAATATTTTGAGCCTCATCTTGAGTAATATTTGTTTTTGCCCAATCTTTTAAAATTGTTGTTATTTGTTCGTTTGTCATATTTGATGGTAAATTATTAAAATCAAAAGTATGTGTGATATCAACTTTTATTGGTGTTGTTGATGTTGCCGATGGTACATTACTATTACCCTCAGATAACGCTTTATCAAGGGACATATTAGGATTTAAAGATGGGATACTTTTACCCGTTTGGGTATTTTCCATACCTTCACCACCACCCATACCAAAATCAAAATTACCGATCTTGTCCCAAGCATCTTTAGCGAATTTTGAGGTTTTAGTTAATAGATCATCAAAACTTAAACTAAATAAATCTTTTATATCTTTCGCAATTTCATCAACACCAAGACCATAAGTTTCAGAATCTTTATACCCATCAGGAACCTCATTTCTAACTGTTTTATCAATTTCACTCAAAGTACCTTTATAAAAAGTTTGACTTGTTTTACTAGATGCAATACCAAATTTACCCGAAGCAATTATTTCATTAATTCCTGATGCAGTCTTTTTTAATTCGTCTAATTGATTTCTTGCAATATCCTCCATAGACATTTGACTACCAAGTTGTTGTTCTGCTAAATTTTCTACATCTTTTGATGAAAGCGCACTAACTAATTTTTCTTCATAATATCCAGTACCTAATCCTTTGTCATCCTTTTTTTCAACCATAACAGTTGCCAAACCTTTAAAGTCTCCTTTAGAACCAATTTGAGACATCGTAGCAACTAATTCTCTATCTTCGTCTTTAATATTTGGAGAGAATTTAATTTGTTTCATCTTATAATCTAAATTACCCGCATTTATTGCCATCTTTTGGAATTCTCCGGCACCCAAACCAAGTTCCTTACCAATTTCCACCATTCTTCTCTTAGCTCCAGGTAAAATTTCAAATTGATTATTTTGTTTATTAAATACCGTAAATTCTTTACTAAGATTAACAATTTGATTTTGTAACTCTCCAGGATCATTTTGAGCTAAATCCATCATTCTTAACGGATCCAATAACTCACTTGAAGCAACACCTAATCTTTGTAATCCGGCAGCCATCTCAATGGCAGTTTCAGGATTAAACGCCTTATCAATTGTAACAAATACAGAATCCATATTAATCCCTAATTTTGATGCCTGTGCCGCCATTTTAGCAAGACCCTTGGTACCTCCATCAAAATTGTATATGTTCATTTTGTCAAGATTATTAACAACACCAGTTGAAACTGCTGAAACTAAAGCCCCTGATTGTCTTGCAACATTATTAACTTCTAACATTCTTGCACCAACATCACCAATCCCAATACCAACATCCCTAAATTTACCCGCTAAATCTTTAACCGAAACTCCAGTCACAATAGATGTCGCCTTTAAACTTGCTAGTGATTCCGCGCCTAACGATACGTTAGACCCAAAACTTGTACCAATTTCTGCTAATGTTAGTGAAGCATCCTCAACAGTTGCACCAAATGATACAAACATCGGTATTGCCTGTGCAATTGTTGATGTAAATTCTTTCGCACGGAGTTTACTTATACCAAAAGTTCTAACTAAACTTGACGCTTCCTCATCAAGTTTTTTAATTGCTCCCAATATACCTGAAGGTCCGAGATTTTTATATAATTGATTTCCCGTTTCTAATAGCGCATCAAAAGGTCTTTTTAGATCAACACTATTTAGAATTGCCGCAACATCAATAAGTTTATCAACACCTTCTGTGGCTTCAGTAATATTCGCACCAATTTTAACATCTTTAGGTCCATCAAGTTTTAACATAAAAAATTACAATTTACAATAAATACTTTTTTTATTGTTTTTTATGGTCTTCAATAATTTTATCCACCAAATATCTACGAATATAAGTTGGCATTTTTAAAAATTCAGTATATGAAGTTCTTAAAAATTTTGACATAAAATAATACTCATCAAGGAGTATTGCCGAATATTTAGAAGAAAGGCCGAAAAAACTCCACCCCAAAAGCAATGTTTACCATTACTCTTTCTCCAGACGGGGCGAAAACTTCTTTAGTTAAATCTAATCTAGGTTCATTACTATTCATGAACTTACTAATATGTTTTGAATCCATAATGGGCATTGTCTCAATAAATTTGGCAATTTTTCCTTTATCAGAGTCCCCATCAATATCAACAATCATTTTACTTAATCTTAATGTCGTTGTTGGGGGTATCCTTCCTAAAGGATATTCAAGTAGAGTTCTATCCATTTCCATTGAATCTCTTAAGGTTAAGAATTTTAATCTTACAACCACCTTACTTCTTGGTAATGTCGTAGTTAAACAACCATCATTGTCAGGTAATTCATTAGTTTTTTTAATGTTAAGTTCATCTAATAAAACATCTGTGGTAAATTCTTTATTTGTTTGTGGGTCAGTAAGTTTAACGTTATATTCTGGACCAAACGATGTGTTACGTAAAAATATTAACAAAGCTTCTAAATCACCATCTAACAGATCTTCAGGTCTAAGATCAGATTCATATATTTTACCTCGTAATAAAGGTAAAACAACCGATTCTTTAATTGATTTGTTAGGGTTTATGTTTGATAAAATATTTTCATCGGATGCCGTTAAGTACCCAACTTTCACACTTTTCTTTTTTGATTTATAAAATATACCTTTTGAGGGAAGTTCTACCACATCGTGTGGTAAATTAAAATCCATTTGACCATATTGTGATGCATCATTTTCCATATAATTCTTTTTATTAAAAAATAATTCACATTAGACCATAGTAAATAAAAAACCTACAAGACTATTGTAAATCTTGTAGGTTTTTATTATTTTGAAGTAAAAAAACTAGTAAACTAATATACAACGATCCATTTGGATTGTTGCACTAATGTCCGCTAACGCATCTGCATTATACGCCAATGTGCCAAAATCAACACCAGTCAAAAATGCCCCTTCTAATATCCATTTCTCAACAACCACACCTGTTGGGTCTAACATTTCAATATCAATATTTTTCTTGTATCCAGCAGCATAACCCATACGTCCTGTAACAGATTCAGCACATAAACGAACCCATTCCATTAATGCTTGAGCCGCTGATGGTCCAATTGGGTCACGGAATTTAACTGTTAACGCTTCCCAATTAAATCTACCTGCAACATATGTTGATGTATTTAAGAATTGAATCTCAACTGGATTTATTTTAATTTTTGGTCTTGCAGCACTTTCAACAAACCACTCGTTTATCCCCAATGATGATGGAAATCTTACTATAAATCGGTTCTGTCTTTTCGGTTCGTAAGGAACTGGCATTTTCATTAATAAATCAGCCATAATTTTTTATTTTAATTTTTAGTTTATTGTTTTTATTATAAATATACCGGAGTAATAATTTTTCTATTTACTTTGACTTAATTTTTAATATTGTTCTATTAATTAGTTGCTCTAGCATAGTTTTTTCATCATCTTTAGTATGATAAGTTCTTAATATATTATCTGGTTCTTTTTCAAAATGTTTTTTCATAACATCAACATTTCTTATATCATCATCTGAAAATCCTACCATAGGTGCAACTGGAACAAATTTATTACTCACATCATTTACAAATTGATATTCTTTTTTCTGTAATCTAAGTGATAATCTTTTCACATAACTTATAAATTCTTCCATCGCCCGAACTTTACCTTCTTCAGGGTTGGTTGCAGATCCTTCACCAAAACTTACCGGATAAAATTTACATCTATCTAAATAATCTTTAATTAAGGTATTTTCATCAGACATTGGTTTAAGTCCCATTTTTTGTCTATAAATATTTAAACTATCAACTAGTTGTTCTTTATCTAAACCACCACGACCCATCATTATTAATTTATAAACACCTTTTTTAAGGGTATTTGGATTATGTCCTCTAGCGGTAATGATTGAAAAAATTGACCCGTTGTTAACTGCCTCAACAAAATCCATCCAAGGACCTCTCACTAATGGAGCATTTTCTATATCACGTAAGAATTTTTGATCACCCGCAGTTCTAAAATATCTGAACGGATCATTACCAAAACCAATAATAGTCTCACCATTATAGTTAAATGGTTTTTCTCCAATCTCGGTTCTATATTCCGCAAAGTCTTCAGTTGACATACCAACTTCATTACCTTCTTCATTCTTTAGAACAATTTGTGTTGGCATTTTCATTAGATTATCGTCCCAATCAAAAGCATAATACTTTAAACCATATTGTTTTTCTTCTATTTCATTTACCATTTCGGTAATGATTTGTCTGGTTAAAATTTTATAATTCATATTAATAAATATCATATAAATAAAAAAAGGGAGAACTTGTCTCCCTTTTCTTTTATTATTGTTTTTTTTAGATATTTTCGAACGATGCTCCTGTTGGAGTAATGTAGAATGTAATATCTATAAATTCAAGTGAACGAGTTGGTTTGATATAAATCTTACCCGTCATTTGATTTCTGTCTAAGTCCGCAGTATCACTTGAAACTGTAACTCGGAAATCATATAAACCTCGGTCTCTTCTAATAGAGTCTAAAATTGGATTAACCGCATTTAAGAAATCTTGTCTTACTTGTTCGTCATTTTGATCAAACAACAATCTAACTGAAACTGAAGATATCAACTTACGTGCTTGTAATAACAATCTTCTTACGTTGATTCTATCAAGTGCGGATTCTCTTGATTGAAGGGTCTTATTACCCCAAATTACTGTACCAACATCAGAGAAGGTTGCAATTGGGTTAAGTCTTCCAAGGTAAAGTGTGTCTCTATCTTCTTGAGTCAACTTCTTACGTGCTTTAACCGCATTTACAATACCACGAGTGTAACCCGCTGCTGCAAACCAAGGGAAGGCGATATTATCAGTTAATGCCAAGTTTCTTGTCACCTCAGCCGTTGGTGGAATGTAGATTTGTGTGTTGTTAACACTATCACGAGTTAATACCCAAGGATAGTAAGTTGCCGTGTAGTTGGAATCAATACCTGTTGTATCTAAATTATCAACCGCCTCTTGTGGGTAGATTAATCCGTCAATACCTGTTGTTGTTGGTAGGAACAAGTTGTAATCAGGTGTTGTTGTGATATACAATGAATCCGCTCTTTCGTTTTCAACCATATCAATTGCTGATTCAACTAAATCAGAGTTATTAACATAATCAATACCCGGAGTAACAAATACATTGATATTAACCGCTTCAGGGTTAGAGAATGTTCTAATACCTAACAAGTATGCGTAGTAGTCAGTATTTGCCCAAGTACGAGTTCCATCACCAATAGAGATTTGTTTAAACGCTCCCCATCCAGATGCCGTTGGGTATCTATCTGTAGGACAAGCCCCGTTAAGGAATCCTATTCTACCTAAAACATATTTATCACCGTTAGTTCTAAATTCTCTATAGATATCCCATCCGTCAAATCCTCCTTGTACAAACAAAGTGAATTTTCTTGAGAATATTCTGTAGTAAGGACTTAACTCACTTGTTGGTTCAGATGCAAACGGTGCGTCCCCAACAAAGAATCTTGGTGTTCCACTTGTAGCAAACGCACTTGAGATCGTAAGACCACTTGCGTTTTTATCCATATGGTAACCTTTTGTTCTGTAAGACCACTCACCACCTTCTAAATTACAAGATGAAATTGGGTTTCTTTTACCTTTATATTCAAAGAAGTTACTATCATAACCCCAGAAATTTGACATACCAAGATAAGTTCTTCTTATGTTATCACCACCTGTTGTAGTGGAATTGTCTCCACCTGTAGGTAAACCGAATGGTGGGTTATAAATTACTTCACCTGGGAAATCATATTTTGTTTTATAAATTGGGAATGGAGGAATTGCTCCTGAATACTCTCTAAAGTTAAATCCTTCAAATCCACAAGGTAACGCATCTACCGGAGCATCTTCGTTCATTTCAATCATAACATATTTAGAATTCAACTCATATTCACCGTCAAGTGTTCCAATCTTCTTTGCAATAAAGTTATTTTGACTTGGATCTAACGTACAGTTTGTGAATTTCTCCAATACTGTAGGTGCCGAATCATTATCAAAATAATCACGAACCAATACTGTAAATGTTTGATTTGCAAATGAGATATCAGAAATAGATATTTTAACTTCAGTATTTGCAGTATTACCATCTGATATCGTATAGAACTTAAATAAGTTATAAATTTTAGTACCTCTTAATTCAGATACAACCCAAGGAGAACTTGGTGATTGGTATCTATCCAAGTACCACCCAATTGAATTTGAATCTTCACTTTGAGCAGAATTCAAAGAAATTAGGTTATTACTTAAACCTCTAATGTACCCTTTCTTGTATGCATAATTTAACAAGTTTTGGAATCTTTCTTCCAACATTAATGGAACAACATTTCTTGGTTTTCCGAAATTGGAAGTTCCGAACACTTTAGGTATGTATTTAGCATCACTCGCGGTGAAAGAAGTTTCAAACGAATAATTAGTTCCTTCATAATTTGTCGCATTAATAACGAACGACATATAAGGATTTTTAGCAACACCTGAATAAGGTCCTGTCATGTCAAGTGTTACATCAGTAACTCCTGTTATTTCATATGTTGGGTTTGTACCATCAACATAATCAGAAATACCTCTTGATCTTAATGTTCCAACTACCATATCATCATAGTCAGTAAATGAATTACCTGTATATAGATATAATTTACCTACTACTTGACCTGAATAACAAGTTGTTATTTCTCCTGTATTTTGTGTTCCACCACTAGCGAAAGAACAAGGATTACAAGGATCATTTATTTGAACATTAACCGTCCAAGTTGTTGTTAAAGTACTATCTTCAGATGTTAATATATATGTTACAGAACCTGATGAAAAATCATTTGATGTCCCACCACTTGATTGTATTACCGAATTAACGCTAACACCACTCGTACATGCGCTGAATGTAGGAACCAACGTAGATAACACACAAGTTGATGTCCCAGATGGTAAACATACGTTTATTGTGTTTGTATTATAATTAATGATACCGTTAGTAGTTGCGCCAACAATACCAACAACAACATAAGCATCATTGTTAGAAGTTAATTGTGAAATTAGGACAGTATCACCTACTTGATAACCACTACCTTCACAATTAACTGTTACTCCCGTAACAACATTCGCACCATCAACCTCTATATCAACGGTTAATCCCGCACCTACACCTGTGATTGTTGTTGTTGTTAGATTTGTTGATGCGGTATATCCTGTACCTCCTGAAACAATAGGATCAAATGAAGTAACCGATCCTCCAACACTAAGTGAGTTAAATGATGCACAATTACTTGATGTTGATGTGGCAGTTGTTCCCGTCACATAAGAATAGAATGAGAAACCTGTATAATTACCATTTCCTGTATTATCAAATAATGCATAATACCAAGAATCATTTAATGGTGATTCAAGATTAGTTGCATCTAAAGAGACTGAAGGAACACTAAAATTGTTATTCTCAGTTCCCGCAGAAAAAATTGGGTGTAAAACATTATAATCATCAGTATCAATAGAACCGAAATAATCAATAACTGTTTGACCTGAAGAAGGAATATCTAATGTGATGATATCATAAATTGTTCCTGTTATATCATCATTTAAAGTTGATGTCCCACCATTAAATTGTTGGTAAGAATTATTTAAGATTGATTGAATTTGACTTGGGAAGTTACTTGTAAATCCTACAGATGATATGTTGTTTGTACATCCCGTAAAATCAACAAGGATATCAACAGTGTTTGCTGATGTACATTCAAATAAACAATCAACCGTTACACCACTAGCACAATCAAATCCGATTGTTGTTGGATCAACGTTTGCCACAGTTACGATAGACCAAGATGGTCCTGCATCATAACCTGATAATCCCAATACTCTTGTTACGAATAATTGGTTAGATTGTTGTAAATATGATTTTGCGATGTAAGCCGCTTCATATTTAGGGATTTGAGTATTTACGAATTTCTCAGCAGATGTTCCACCAAAAAATGCAGTAAATTCATCAAAGTTTCTGATAAAGATTGGTTCGAAAGCAGGTCCTTTTAAAGTCTCTCCCACAATACCTAAAGTGGTAACACCAACGCTTTGTGCAACGAAACTTAAGTCTACTTCTGAAGTATATACACCTGGTGATACAAATACTTTACTGTTAGTTGCCATTTTGTTTGTTTGTTTATAGATTTATTTTATTATATAAATATTGGAGTTTTAAGCAAAAACTTTACTTATATGAAACTATTTATATTATGGTATGATTTTATTCTACCTTTTTTCTACCTATGAGTGAAGATGTTAAAAAAATAAAGAATTTAAAGATTTCAGTTGAGTCGCACGAAGTTTTAAAACGTTATTGCGATAAACGTGGGATCAAAATGTATCGTTTTTTGGAAAACCTTATATTTGAAAAGTGTAAGGAGAAAAAAGATATTTATGGGGAAGATTGATTATAATAACTCTTGGTTATATATAATTTTGGTATCGTCAGACTCGTTTGGTTTAACAACTGTTATTCTTAACACATCATTTGTATTGATTTGTATAAACTCAATATTATCACCATAATAGTCACCATTAATGTATACACTAAAATTATCAACATTAGTTGTTTCGCCTAATGTTAAATTAACAGTATATTCAAAGGTTTGGATAGATTCCGTTACTCCTGATGGATATGTTGGAATATAATCCGATGGTATATTTGGTTCTTCCCTTTTTTGTCGTTTCTTTTTTATTTGTGTATCTACTTCATACATTTGAAAAATTCTTGTAACCGCAGGTTGAACCTCAAACTCATCTTCATCAATTAAAAATCCCAACATTGTGAATGTATATTTTTGAATATATACTTTTCTTTTTTCAAGATCTAGTACCGACTCGTCCGTAATTTCATCATTTACTATTGGAATGTAATGTCCTTTAATATTTTGGTATGCTTGTCTTGACGAAAATTTCTCCAATATAATTTGGTTAAACTTATTAAGTTCTCTCATTCTATTACAAATAATTGCAACAGTATATTTTATATCAACAGGAACGGGTTGTGGTATTTTATAAATATCCATACCGTGTCTTTGACCATCCCAAGTTGGAACTTGAGCATAATAATATTGTCTTCTATTTGGTATATTATACCTTAATGCCGGATTTGTTCCGTATTTAACTTCAGGTGTTCTAATGACAGTAATAAGTGGTGGTTCAGTATTTTTATCAATATTTTGGAAATCCCAAGTTTCGACAAACTGAGACCAATTTTGTGTGGATATTAAAATATCAACCATTGGAACCGTTTTTCCCTCAACAACACATTTTAATTCATCCCTAACAAAATCCAAAAATCCACGATCAAGATCTGCGTGAAGTAATGATTTGGGAAGATAAGTTCCATCGCGTTCAATCATTTCCTTTAATTCCTGTCTTCTAGGATATAAAGTTCTTGGTTGTGTTAATGGTAATGTCTTTTTTATTTTTTTAGGTAATCCCATATTAATATATATTATAATCCTCTAAATTCATTTGGACCAACAGGTGATGCACTAATAGTACGATAAAATGGTTTATAACCCCCATACGTATGTTTGTTATCCGAAATAACACGACCATCGTTATTTACCGTATAATATCTAACTACCGTTTCACTTTCATAATAACCAATATAATCCCCAAAACTAATATCAATACCCAAATCATCCAATGTTTTTTGATATACGGAGACTTTAATATTTCCTGGTTCCATTTGCTCAATACGAGTGGATCCCATAAGTTTATTTTCAGGGGCAGTGATCTGAACATAACCATTAAACTCAACGGGGGGTAAATATTTTATACCATCCTCAAGGGCTTCACCATAAACATCGTCAGTTTTTGTTTTATATCTATCAATACGATAAAGAACGCAAGTGAAGTTCATATCGCCGATTAACCATTCCTCGCCGAGTGAAATTTCTAAATTGTAATCACTCTCACCAAAGAATTTCCCTAAACGTGTTATTGGAACTTTATTTTGCATAAAAACCTGTTTTATTGATAAATATCTATTTATTGATTATTATTAACACAAACTAACTATTTTGGAGAACACGTCTACAATGATAGAACATAAGGCATTAGAATTACTTGAAGTTTACTCGGGGGCAAATAACTATATCCTTTCGTTAAAAACAAAAAAAGAGAAGAATAAAAAATTCTTTCCCACAAGAACACAATCCGATTATATTAACAACTATCACGATGTAACACCAAAAGTTGCTCGTAAGTGGGTTGATCTTGATACTTACTTTGCAAAGAAATTTGCTGAAGAAAAATACCTTTTAGAGGTTCCCGATAAAATTTATATTGAAAAACTTTTGGTTGAGAAAGAAAAATCGTATCATATTTGGGGTAAGTTTTTTGAGAAAGATGAGATAACCGAATTTTGGGTTCCTAAATCATCATTAATAAAAACCCACACCATTGAGAAGGTTGATGTTGATTATTCCAAATACGATAACCGACCACCACTTAATCACCAAAAAGAAGCGATTGAGAAATTGGTTGGGTCAAGAAGATTTATTCTTGCTGACGATATGGGATTGGGTAAAACAACCGCAACTATTATTGCCGCATTAGAGACTGGTGTTAAGAAGATATTAATTATTTGTCCCGCATCGTTAAAGATTAATTGGCAACGAGAAATTGAGAACTACACTGATCGTAGTATTTTTATTTGTGAGGGTAAGAAGTTTTCAACTGACCACGACTTTGTAATCATTAATTACGACATCCTTAAAAACTTTTATGATCCAAAGGTAAAAGAGAAATCTTTATTGGAGAATTCTGAATTTGATTTGGTTATAATGGATGAAGCTCATATGATCTCTAATCCCCAAGCTCAACGGACAAAGATTATTAATTCATTTGTTAAACAAATTAAACGAGTTTGGTTATTAACGGGAACTCCGATGACCAATAGACCAATGAATTATTTTAATTTATTAAATATTATTGAGAGTCCCGTTGCTCAGAATTGGATGGCTTATGCGATACGTTATTGTCAGGGTTATCAATTTATGGCAGGTAAAAGAAAAATATGGAATGTTCAGGGGGCATCTAATTTGGAAGAACTAAGAGATAGAACATCAAAACAAATGTTGAGACGATTAAAAGACGATGTGTTGGATCTACCAGAAAAAATCATATCCCCAATTTATCTTAATTTAAAATCAAAAGATTATGAGGAGATGATGGGTGAGTATTATGATTGGTTTGAAAAGAAGTCGGAGGAATCTACATCACTTACAATACAGTTCAGTAAATTAATGAAGGTTAGAAAAATTATTGCTAACGAAAAAGTAAAACATACTATTGAGATTGTTGAGAACATTATTGAACAGGGTAAGAAAGTTATTATATTCACCAACTTTACTGACACCTTACAATTAATACATAATCATTTTGGGAAACAATCCGTTTATTTGGATGGTAGTTGTTCAAAACCAAAACGACAACACGCAATTGATGAATTCCAAGAAAACGATAAGATTAAGGTGTTTGTTGGAAATTTAAAGGCTGCTGGTGTTGGGTTAACATTAACTGCCGCTGAGGTTGTTATTATGAATGATTTATCTTTTGTTCCAGCAGAACATGCTCAAGCAGAAGATAGGGCGTATCGTTATGGTCAAAAAAATAATGTGTTAATTTATTATCCGTTATTTGAAAATACTATTGAGGGAGCAATTTATAACATTTTAAACCACAAGAAAAAGATCATTAATACCGTTATGGGTGATGATCTACTTGAGAATGGTGGGGATATTGTTGAGGAAATGTTAAATTCTATTAATAGAAGAATGTAAAAGAATAGATTGTTTAGTATTTATGTTAAAACATTTAATATGGATAAGATTTTAATCTCTAACATAAATAGAATTAATGGTGTTATGGGTCTTAATGAAATTACTTATAGAGAGCTTCAGGCGTTAGGTAATGATGGTCGTGTTGGGTCTACTATATCTGAAATTGCATTAAAATGGTTAAACAAGGGGTTTGGTAATTTAATTAAGATGGTTATTGATGATAAGATATATTATGTTGATGAAAACAAATTTCCGTTACTTATGTATGGTAAGGATGACACAACAACTTTTGATGACACAACAATTTTTGTAAATTACGAAAAAATTTGGGTATTTTTTGAATCCATTTTTGGTCTGAAAGACTTGCAAACACAGGAGATACTGAAGGTATGGTTGGAACAGACCTATAATTTAAGGGATTTTGGGGTAACTTATATGGCGGACTTAATGATGAAGATGTTAGATGATTTACCCCCACTTAAACCATTATGATCAATTTTTAATATGTTGGATATTTATAAACAATGAAAGTATCTATTAAACATATTAAATGCTCAATGTCCCAAGAAAGTAAGGATCTTGCCAAAAAATTTATTAAGTTTTTAAATGATAAATACCCATTAAAGGACGACATTTTAGTTTCTTTCTTGGGTGATCGCACAGGTCAAATGACGACTGGTAGTAGAAGTGATGAGTTTGGTATTAAAATATTAACTAAAGGTCGGTTGAACCGAGATATCTTAAGAACCCTTGCTCACGAATGGATTCACGAACATCAAATGACCATATTAAAACGGGAAATTGGCCAAGATATTGGTGGAAAAAATGAGGATGAGGCAAATGCTGGTGCTGGACGATTAATTAAAATGTTTGAAAAGGAACACCCCGAAATGGTTAATATTGTTTATGAGGGGTTAAAACCCATTTCAAATAGAATTGATATCTTAACAGAACAAATCGTATTATTAGATAAAATTAACATTCAAAAAGAATTCATTACCGAAATGAAAAAAATTGGTATTGAGAAATTACCCTATTCATATTCGGCATTAAAACAATTTGTTGATCCTGAAACAATGGATGTTCATTATAACAAACATTATAAAGGTTATGTTAAAAAATTAAATGATGCCTTATCAAGTAGAAAAGGTGATATAGAACTTGAGGATATTATTAAAACAATCACTAAATTTAATACAAAGGTTAGAAATAATGCTGGTGGTGCATTTAATCACGCATTGTTTTGGAAAATGTTATCACCAAAAAAACAAACTTTAAAAGGGGATCTTTTAGATAAAATAACAAACCAATACAAATCATTTAAAAATTTTAAAGAAGAATTTAATAAGGCCGCCTTGGATAGTTTTGGTTCAGGTTGGGTATGGTTGGTTTTAACAAAAACTAATAGATTAAAAATTATTACAACACCAAACCAAGATAACCCATTAATGAATGATGTTAATGGGGGATATCCAATACTTGGGTTAGATCTTTGGGAACACGCATATTATTTAAGATATAAAAATAAACGAGACCAATATATTAATAAATTTTGGAACCACATTAATTGGGAATTCGTTAACGATCTTTTTAATTTAAAAACAAACAAAAAAGAAACAATTAATGAATCGGTTGATCATAAGGAAAAATCAGCATTAAAATGGTTAAACAAGAAATTTGGTGATTTAACTCCGGTGGTTAAAGATGATAAAACATTTTATGTTAATAAAGACAGATTACCATTATTTTACTATTATCATAATGGTTCAACAACTGGTTATATATATATAAATTACAAAAGAATTTGGGTATTTTTTGAAAACATTTTTGGTCTAAATAATTTACAAATAAAGGATATCCTAAATGTATGGTTGGATGAGACCTATAATTTGAGGGACTTCACACCCGTTGATTTTTCAAGAATTAAATTCGACCCATTGGATGAGAACTATAATTCAGAAACAATTAACGAACATTTTATTTTATCTGAAAATAAAGAAGTCTTCCCATTAACCTCAAAATCTTTTAGAAGTTTAATAAACAATGCTTACCCTAAATGTGAAGGTTTAAAATACACAAACGGTTGTTTAGGGAAAATTGAAACAGAACAATGTAAAACTGATGTGGGAATTATTGGTGGTAAATATTCGGAACAAAATTATGGTGGTAATGGTAATTGGTCAATCATAAACAGATTTGATACAAATAGTTCGGTACATAAAGAAATTCAAAAAATTTGGTCTGAGGAGACTGGTTCTACGGAAAATTTTAGAAAATGGATTATAAACAACATTGGAGAACTAGTAGGTGACAAAGGTAGATTTACCGAAAGATTGGTTGATATAAATAAAAACACTATTTTAACTGGTAGAGAAAATGAAAGTTATGCAAAAACAGTTATAATAAACAAATTTAAATTAAACCCTGATGAAGAAGGTCTTACTTGGAATATTATAGAAAGATGTGCTGGTGATGTTAGGGATAGAAAATTAGGTCAAGATTTTGATGTGATAATTGATGGGACTTCTTATTTTGTGCAAGTTAAACCGGTTGATTATTCGTTGATTGAAAAATTTGGATCCGAAAGAGGGTATTATTATAAAGTTCCTTCTTGGCATAATCACAATAAATATAAAGAATCTAATGTTGATATTATTCTTTACGTTGATAGACCTAAGAATAAATACATAATGTTTAGAAACGATTACTCAAGAATACAAACTGTGGCAAACCCAACGACATTCCCTAAGTTTTTTGTATATTATTATGAAAATCCAATTTATACAAATATGGAGTTTGAGGTACATATTGAAACAGAAAAGATTGATGCTAAACCAAAACTTGCAAGGAATAAAGAAAACGAAATATATTATTATAAAGAAAGAATACAATATTATAAAGATAAATTAGGAGAACTTGGTGATTCTGAATATATTACTGAAAGGCTTAAGTTTTACAATAAAGAGTTATATCAACTTATTAATTAATATAAAATGATATGAAAATAATAATAACTGAAAGTAGTAGGGACAGGTTGGTTTTAAAATGGTTAAACAGAGAGTTTGGCGATCTTACTTCGGTGGTTAGAGGTGATAAAACATATTATGTTGATGAGGACAGAGAACCATTATTTTACTATAACCAGGATGAAAAAAATGGGGTTGTTTATATAGATTACGACAGAATTTGGGTATTTTTTAATTCTATTTTTGGACTGAAAGACCCTCAAACACGAAAGATTCTGAAGGTATGGTTGGGGGAGACCTACAATTTAAAGGGTCTCACACCAAAAAATGGAATAATCTCTTTCCACCACTGTTGGAACAGACCTATAATTTAAAATGATATGAAAATAATAATAACTGAAAGTAGTAGGGACAGATTGGTGTTTAAGTGGTTACACAAAGAGTTTGGTGATTTAACTCCGGAGGTTAAAGGTGATAAAACATTTTATGTTGATAGAGACCTAAGACCGTTATTTTTCTATCGTCATAATATTAAAAATGGGTTTGTGTTTATAAATAGAGAAAGACTTTGGTCGTTTTTTAAAAACATTTTTGGGTTAGATGACTCACAAACAAGGGATATACTCAGTATATGGTTGGAAGATACCTATAATTTGGGGGGACACACACCAGTTGTGTCTCGTATGATATAAAAATAACTGTCAGAGGAAACCTTATAATATGAAAATAATAATAACTGAAAGTAGTAGAGATAGTTTAGTTCTAAACTGGTTAAACAAGGAGTTTGGTGATCTTACACCGGTAGTTAAACATGATAGAACATATTATGTTGATGATAACCAAAAACCGTTATTTTACTATTACCAGGATGAAAAAAATGGGGTTATTTATATAAATTACGACAGAATTTGGGTATTTTTTGAAGACATTTTTGGTCTGAATACCTCACAAACAAAGGAGATTCTGACTATATGGTTGGAACAGACCTATAATTTAAGGGGAGTCACACCCTATCTGATATTGATGAGAAAGTGATCGTAAGTTGGAGGAGACCTATAATTTAACCCATAAATAAATAGTTTTTATTTAGTTAGATATTTATAATAAAAACCAACACTATGTCAATCATACCAGAGCCAGAAAGATCCAAACTATATACACAAGTTAAACACGTACTTGGTGCCCCATTAAGAGGTATAGAATTAGAGGACGAACAAATGGATACGTTGTTAGAATTCTCTATTGACCAATATTCTCAATATGTTCAAGATTGGTTAATAGAATCTCAATGGACAAGTCTTCATAATTTAAATATTGAAACACAATCAGTTGCAAGAGCATTCGTTACTAAAAGTTTAGATTACGAAACAAGATACACATACGCATATTCAAAAATTGTTGGTTTACAAGCCGGTGGTGAGTGGGAACTTAAAAAAGATTATATCCAATTAGTTCATAACCAACAAATTTATGAAATACCTGCAGGTAGAGAAATTAACGAACTCCTATGGTTTACACCAGCAACATTAAATAATACAATGTTTGATCCTTGGTCGTTCGGATCGTTAGGATATGGTGGAGGTCTCGGAGGAGGTGGAGGTCTTGCACAAATGGGAGGTAATACAGGTAGTTATTTTATGATGCCAGTATTTGATATGTTATTAAGAGCACAAGAAATTAATATCCAAAGAAGAGTTATTGCCGGAGATTTAACATATAGAATCACCGCATTACCCGGAGGTAAAAAGGCAATTCACTTAATGAATACTCCCGGAGGTAAATTTGATTTTGGTAATGGAACAATGACAAGAGGTAAAGTTTGGTATTGGTATTACGACACCACTGAAGGTGGTAGAGACAAATGTTTAAAAGACAATCCAGACATAATTAAATTACCATCTGACGTTCCTTTAGATAGTATCTCTTGGACGGATCTAAATCATCCCGCACAAGTTTGGGTTAGAAATTGGTTTATAGCATATTGTAAAGAAACACTTGCTAAAGTTAGAGGTAAATATAGTGGTAACTTAAAAACACCTGACTCTGAATTAACTATGGATTATGCATCACTAGCAACTGAAGGTAAAGATGAAAAAACAAAATTAATTGAGGAACTAATCGGAGTGGAAGGTAAATTAACAAGGTTAAGACCCGACAAAGTAATGGAGCGAGAAGCTTTAATTGCTGAGAATTTAAATAAATCATTAAAATTCCGAGCAATGCCAAGACAAATTTATGTAATATGATAAAAATAGAAAATATATCACAAAGAAAAAATGTGGTTAGATATCAAACCCATTATACACCACCCAATGTTATTATAGATAAAATAGTAACCGAAGAAACTTATAAAATTGATGAAGAACTTTTAGTTATTATTAAAGATATTGAAAGTTCGGAAGTAACTTTAAATTCTGAAAAAAATAAAACGGTAACCATAAAATCTTTGACTACCGTTTTAATAAAACCTGATGTTGGTTTAATTGATGAAGAGTGGGACGAACTACAATTAGATAAAGGTGCGTGTGTTCATCTAAGTTTTGTTGAGGGCAACTGGTACATTATCAGTTCTGATGGTCTAAAGTTAAATTAACTTATAAATATTCTTCCCAACCCTCTTCTGCCAATTCGTAAATGTAGTTAGAGTCAATACCCACAGATCCCCAAAAATCAACTTCACCTTGTTCCATTTTGATTAAGTTTTCATATATGTCATCTTGGTCTTCAGGTTTAAATGGATTACCATTTGTTAATACGCATTGACCTGAAGTATAAAAACTTCTATCTTCTGGATTTTTTACTAATAACGAATCTCTAACCTCATTACTAAAAACAATAAGTAATGGTTCAACTCGTTTATTAAAAGTTGCAATTGCTCTTTGGATATTATATTCACCTAACATCTCAGGGTTGTTTTCTAAATCAGATGGTTCAATACGATAACAATTTAATTGAACAACAGAATCTGTACTAGACATTTTATATGCAACATCTGTTGGAGTACCACTATTCGCCTCTTTATACTTAGAATTACTACGTACCCAGTTATCGTCAGACCAAGATTGCTCCCAACCATTGTTAAGTAAAAAAGTTTCCTTTTCTTTAAAAGATACTTTAGATTTTGTAGAATCAGAAAAAAATAAATTTATCTGATCATTATTCCAACCGGCCTTTGGTTTATTAACTTTTTGGACATCTCCGTGAGATGCTTTAGTTCCGTTATTCACGTAAAAAATTGTATCACCAAGATTTGATTGTATTTTATCTCTAATCACAAGTTCCATATGTGCTTGTCGGGACATTAAACTACCCGACTTTGTTGTTTGCTTACTACGTTTAATGTAATCATCAACACTTGTTTTAACTCTTGCCTTTGAGGCAATTTCTGCCAATGGAACTCTTAGATCAAAAATCTTTTGGATATACTCATAATACCACTCAATAAATTCCTTACCCTCACCTTTAAGTAATTGTTTAACTCCCTTATCCAAAAACTTCTCAATATATTTTGGCATCTTTTTGGACTTAATACTATTACCTGTTAATTTAATTTTACCATTATGTTCCATCGTTGCATAGTTCTTACGAGCCAAGTTAATACAAGAATCCCAAGTACCATCACAATCAAGTCCCATCTCACCTTTCATAAATAAATCATTAAATTCTGCAACATCTGCATCATAACCAATATATTCTTTACCCTCCTTAACTAACCAATTTAAACCTTTTCCGACATAATATCTACCATCAACACCACCTTCAGGTAGTGAGAAGTTCATCCCATCGGTGTCACAAACTAGCGGACTATATCCTCTTTTACTAAAGAACTTTAACATCTGTCTTAAGTATTGTCTTCCCGTACAAGTTATTTGTTCACCCATATTAATATCCCCCCAAGGAAATACGTGAGGTGCCGATAACGATCCAAAGAATGCGTTGATGAAAATCTTAATAGGTAATTGTTTACGGTCATAAGACGTTGATTTCTTTTTATCGGTGTTTTTATATTCTGCCGCCAAATTCTTAAACATAATACGAGAATTACGGAAGTATGTTAAAAATCCTTTCATCGCCCCTGTAATATCACATTCAGGAAATATATCGTGTACTAACTGAATTGATGGATATAGTGAAGAGTAGTCAAGTTTTAATACATCTTTAGAATATCCCACCTTTAACAAACGTGATAACCCACCAACAAAGTTTCTTTTCTCTTCTTTCTTTGGGATTGCCAACCCATGTTTATATGACCACGCCAACATAACCATCTTCCAGAGCGTTGCAGTCCCCATGGTTGAAACTCGTTCATAAGTTGTTGGAACCAATGATGCCAATAGAAACGTTGCTTGGTTAAATTCGTCATCAACAATCAATGTCTCCTCAAGGTCATCGTCAAGATATCTCTCAACAATATCATCCCCCGTTGTTTTTATGTAAGTGTCTCCTCGTCTAAAACAAACCTCATCAATCTTGGGATCAACACCACATTTACGGTAATTACCATTTTCTATGTTTAGCCAATAATCATCTTTGTCGGCATACATAGGACCAATCTTTGTGTGGTCAATATATATACGATCTTTTGCTTCAGCATCAATAAACTTTGTGATGTATTTCAAACCTGCTTCTTTAATGTTTGAATTGATTGCCTGTGATCTACGAACTGAGTGAATAATATCAATTACATTATAACCCCACAATTGAACCTGATTAAATCTTTCAACCTCATTTGCAAGTTTTAACATTGATTCCTTTTGGGATATTGTTTTCTTTGGGTTTAATGATATTGCAATTTTCTTAATATCTAAATTCAGTGCCTTACATCTCTCAAATATCCAAAACCAGTCAAAGTTTGCTGAGTTATATCCCGCAATAATTGATGGTTTAAGTTCATCTATTGTTCTGAAAAATTCCACAAGACCTCGTCTTTCCTCATCTTCATTTGAACATTCTATTACTTTTTTAAACCCTTTATTGGTTTTCATCCCAATCATAAAGATACGACCATCCTTTGGTTCCAAAGAGGTCGTTTCAAGGTCAAATCCAAATCTGGTAATATCGTTGTATTCCTCAAACCCCTTAAATAATCGTTTTTCTTTTGAAACAAGGTATTGTTCCACCGGTGATAAAACCGTTATCTTATCCTTACATTTCTCACCCCAAGGATCTAAACCACCATCCTTAAAGAATTGTATAAGTTCTCTATATCCTTTTAATGACTTAACCAAAAATGTTAAACCATTTTCTAATCGTTCATTACCATCGGTTCGTAATTTCTCAATCACAATACCATATTTGGTCATCGCCTCTTTTTGGTTATCTTTTGATGAACCATAAAAATTTAACCCACGTAGATCTCCTACCCAAGCAAATGCAATAAAACTTTCTTTTTGTATTGTTTTCCCTTGACCGGGAACTTCTTTGATTTTATATACACAATTGGATGCGTAATCAAATTCTACCGAAACAATGTGTTGTTCGGGATCAGACCCCTCAAGAAAGGCCTTAATTTCTTCTGCTGATATCATTTTAATATATTTAAGTTGGTTCATTATCTGTCGTACTTGCCGACATTTACCTTATACACTTAAATATATTCTAAAAAAGGTTAGTTATCAATATCCCCCCAACATTAAATAACATCGGGGGATATTAAATATTTCTTATGCCGTGTAAAGTGTGTTTAATTTTGCAATAACATCAGCATTTGTCCATTCACCAATAGCGTCATATGCGGCACCTTCCCATAATACAACAGGTTCGTTTGCTTCCTCAATATGAACGATAACCTTTTTTTGTCCTGGGAAATCAACCATACGTCTGATTGTTAATGAGTTAAATGTTTTTGTTTGTTCAGCAACAACAACCATAGTTTTTGGGTTTGTAATTTCTACTTTCATTTTTTTTGTTTTGTTTGTTTTATGTTTTTATATAAATATACCGATTTTAGTAAATGTTTTTAATTACAACAAGGAAATTCAATAACATAACAACTTTCATATGGTAAGTCATCAGCAATAAAACTTTCTTGAATGTTGATAAATAATTGTTCTCTGATCGGTAAAATTAATGTTCCTTCATCATTTCTTAATAAGAATTGACCTTCGTATCTACCAACCTTATTTGTATCCCTTGATGTAAATTTATAATAGATATAATATTCGGGTGTTGCATTTGGTTCAAGTTGTATTTTTTCAACAAACCCAGCCGCCCTTGTTGTGATCTTGGGTATTCCCGTTTCAGTATTTACCATAGAAAAGAAAATCGCCGAAGTTTCGATCATATCCATAAATTTATTATAGTCACTTCTTCCGTCTTTTACCACTTGGATTTTTAATACAGGTAACGTAGCATTTCGTTTAAGGTAGAATTCCATTTATAGTTTTTACTATAAATATATCAATAATACATTTTAACATTCTTTTCTTAATGATCCGTCATAGTGATCAAATCTATTATGTTCTATTGGTGTTAATAACAACAATCCTGACTTAATTTTTCCTTTTATGGTTTCTTGATAAATGTGGGACATCCAAGTATTCTCAAAAGGATGTTGGAATTTTGTATCTTGGAACATTTTACGATTACCTTCTTTTGTAATAAAATGAGTCCAATTACAATAGTAAATTTCACCTGTCGCGTAAGGTAAACCTTTATGTGATTTAATATTTTTAAATTCTGTTAAAGGTGCGTTAGGGTCTAACCCTTGCACCGGTAATGTAGGATTGTTTGTCCAATGTTTTTGTCTAAAATCTTGGGGTGTGTTATACCACGGCCAACAAACTGAATTATCACCGTAAAATTCGGTGAAATTTAACTTGAGCATATCAAAATTTTCTTTTTTTAATATTTCTAAACACTTTTGATATAAGTTAGGGGTATAACGATTAAAACCATTACGACAAGTTTCACCCGGTTTATTCTGAAAAAACATATCATCTTCTGACCATATTCCGACTTCCAAATCGGAATCATTAAAATGGTCTGAAACAAATTGTCTCCCCCCACAAATACCTAAATTAACTTTCTTAATATGTTCAAATCCATACTCTTCACATAGTTCAAGATATCGTGGTGTTGTAGTTAAGTCCGTTGAATTATCAAGCAAAAACTTTTTGGTTCGTGTGATAAAATTAGGATCATAACCTAACATACTTTGAATTAAGGTTTCAAACTGTTTTGGGGAATTAAATGTTATAACGTAAAGACCAACTTTTGAAGTGTCTAACCTATTATTATTGGTTTTATTAACAATGGGGTTTGAATTAAAATTTTTAACTTTTGTTGTATTATCTTTAACATCCTCAAAAAATTTATATACTAAACCATCTGAATTAATTTCACAATAATCAATTAAACTTGGATATTGATAAGTAAGGATTGTAAATAAACTTTCTTCTGTTCCCATAAATCCCCGTTTAAGGGTATCCAATAATATCCCATAATACAAACTATTCATTTGTGATATTGTATCCTTATCTCCACCAAAAAATCCTCCACGACAAACAATATTAGGTGTTGCATTTGTTAGTCGTTTCATTTCATTATAGTTAAATCCGTGAACTTCAGTTTCCGCATCATATGGGAAAGAAACAAATAAAAATTTATCAGATAACTTATCAATTTTATCCAATACTTTATCGTGGGTAAAATACCCTGAATGAACGGTATTTGTTAAAC
>Ga0209492_1000106_pt1 | contig 25600 bp, 22 predicted proteins | sample PPLLak12cMay2015_FD_187253 | JGI IMG/M metagenome (GOLD analysis project Ga0209492, IMG submission 187253) | Freshwater sediment microbial communities from Prairie Pothole Lake near Jamestown, North Dakota, USA - PPLs Lake P7 Core (1) Depth... | ecosystem: Environmental > Aquatic > Freshwater >... | reverse complement strand
CGAGGGTGTACGCGATCGGCTGCGCCGATCGCACGTGCACCCTCGACGGCACGCGCACTGCGTGCGCGCTCGGTTGTGTCGATCAATCTTCGGGCGGCCGGGCGATTGATCGATCTACAAAGGCAACGACACCCACCCAACCCTCCCGCCAAGCGGGAGGGGTGACGACACCCCACCCTCTCCCTCCCCGCCGGGCGGGGAGGGCAGCGCCAGCGTGCCTCATCGGCACGGCTTCGCCGGGGAGGGGTGCCGTGCCTTTGTGGAACAGGCGGGCGCCCGGCCGCCCGAAGCCCGCCTGTCTGACTAATCGGAGCGAGTGCACGTGCGAAGCCCGACAGAGTCGGGCTTCGCGTACACGAGCGACGCTGCGCCTCACGTCTGCCGTCGCGGCCCCCGCTCGAACTCCCGCATCAGCCAGTCGCGAAATGCGACCACGTGCGGCTCATCGCGTGCGGCTTCGCGTTCGATCAGCCAGAACCCGTAGCCCGTCGGCATGCGCAGCTTCGGGAACGGAGTCACCAGGTCCCCGCTGGCTGTCAGGTCGTCGATGAAGGGCGAGCGTCCCAGCACCACGCCCTGGCCTCGCACCGCCGCCTGCACCGACTGATCGATGAACGTGAACAAGAGGCGCGGGGCAGGCGGAGCGGTCCGAACGCCGGCGAACTCGAACCAGCGCGTCCACGCGCCGGCGACCGAGGTCGGGAGCGCGTCGTCCATCTCGAGCAGAGGCAACTGGAACAGGTCTTTCGGTTCGCGCAGCCGCACGCCCGACCGTTCGAGCAGGAGCGGCGACAGCGCGGGCGTCAGCTCCTCGTTCAGGAGGTGCCGAGCATCGCGTGGCACGGAAGTCGGCCGGGTCCAGCGGATCGCGAAGTCCACGGCCTCGGCCTCAAGGTCGACGAAGCGGTCGCCTGCGTCGATGCGGATTTCCATTCCCGGGTACTCGCGCTGGAACGCCGCCAGCCGCGGGACGAGCCAGAGCGACGCGAACGATGCGTAGGTTGCCACGGAGACTCGCGTGCGATGCCCGTCGCCCCGGATTTCCTCCACCGTGCGGTCGACCTGTCGCAGCGCCTGCTGCGTGGAGCGCAGCAGCTTGCCGCCGGCGGTCGTCAGCTCGAGCGCCCGCGTGCGCCGCACGAACAGCGGGCGACCGATCTGGCGCTCGAGCGCGGCGACCTGGCGGCTGATCGAGGATTGCGTGAGGCTGAGCTCGCGGGCCGCCAGCGTGAACGACAGCAGGCGCGCCGAGGCTTCGAAGCCGCGCAGCGCGGCGAGTCCGATCGGACGATGATGGCGAGCGGGTCGGCCCTTCATGCGGCGACTATACATGCGCGGAAAGCATGCATGGCGTGCGAACTTTCCGTTTGTCGGGCGAGATCGAGAGGACTGTAATGGCTCCCCGTCGAACTTATCCATGCGCGTGGCGCATAGGAGGCCAGAATGAGAGAGCCCGTTCCCACCCTGCGCACGCTCGACCTGCCGGGCGGCGGCCTGGTGCCGTTCGCGTCGATCCCGGGCGGGCGCATTCGCATCCTTTACGGCCGCGTCTGGCTGACCGAGGAGGGCGACACGCGCGACGCGTTCCTCGCAAGCGGCGAAGAGGTGGGCCTCGCGGGCCGGGGTCTGGCGGTGATCGAGGCGCTCGGTCCGGCCAGGATCGAACTGATCGAGGAAGTGCGCGGGCCTTCCCTGCTTGCGCGCGCGGCGGCCGCGCTGGCCGGCCGCGCCAAGGCGCTGCTGCGGCGCTCGACGCTGCCGTCGCGGCACCCGGTCCGCGGCGCCGTGTGATCTAGGCCGCGCGGACTCCGAGCCGGCGGCACAGCTCGGTCGTCGGCTCTGCGAGGTTCATCGTGTAGAAGTGCAGCCCCGGGGCGCCGCCCTTGAGCAGGTGCTCGCACAGCTGGTGCACCACGTCCAGGCCGAACGCCCGGATCGCGTCGCGGTCGTCCCCGAAACTCTCCAGCCGGCGCCGGATCCAGCGCGGGATCTCGGCGCCGCACGCGTCGGAGAAGCGCGCCAGCTGCATGTAGTTCGTGATCGGCATGATGCCGGGCACGACCGGCACCGAGCAGCCGAGCCGGCCGGCCTCGTCGACGAAGCGGAAGTACGCGTCCGGGTTGTAGAAGTACTGCGTAATGGCGGAGTTCGCGCCGGCCTTCACCTTCTGGACGAAGCGCGCGAGGTCGTCCGCCGGGCTGCGCGACTGAGGGTGGGCCTCCGGATACGCCGCCACTTCGATGTGGAAGGTGTCGCCGGTCTCGCTGCGGATGAAGTCGACGAGTTCGTTCGCGTAACGGAAGTCGCCTGCGCCGCCCGCGGCGCCGGAAGGCAGGTCGCCGCGCAGGGCGACCAGCCGCCGGATGCCGGCCGTGCGGTAACCCTCCAGCAATTCCCGCACCGAGGCGCGGGTCGTGCCGATGCACGAGATGTGCGGCGCAACCGGGCGGCCCTCGGCGTGCAGCTCCATCACGGTGTTCCAGGTGCCTTCCTTCGTCGAGCCGCCGGCGCCGAACGTCACCGAGAAGAACTCGGGCTCCAGTTCGCCGAGCCGGGCGCGCACGACGCGCAGCTTTTCCGCGCCCTCCGGCGTCTTGGGAGGGAAGAATTCGAAGCTGACGTTCTTGATCTTCAACGTGCGCGATCCGGAATGAGATTGGACAGCAGCCAGCCGATCACGCTGTAGAGGATCGCGCCGAGCACCGCGGCCCAGAAGCCCGTGACATGGAAGCCCGGCAGGATCGAAGCGACTCCCCAGAAGAGCAGCGCGTTCAGCACGATCAGGAACAGGCCGAGCGTGAGGATCGTGACCGGCAGCGTCAGGATCACGAGGATGGGCTTGACCAGCGTGTTGACGAGGCCGAGCACCAGGGCGGCGATGGCTGCGGACTTCCAGTCCTCCAGCAGCACGCCGGGATACAGGTAGGCGACGGCAAGCAGCGCGATGGCATTCAGGATCCAGACGAGCAACAGGCGCATGTGTCCTCCGTGTGTGTCGGTCAGTGGGCGGGCGCCCCGTCGAGGTATGGCTTGAGGGCGGCGTAGAGCGTGCGCATGACTGGAGCCTCGACTCCGGCGGCGGCCGCCATCCGCACGACGGCGCCCTGGAGCCAGGGCGCCTCGAGGCGGCGTCGCTCGGTGAGGTCGAGCAGCAGCGACGGACACATCTGCGGGTGCAGCCCGTCGACGAACGCGAGTTGCTTGTCGACGAAGCCGTCGGGAAGATCGATCCCGCGCGCGCGGGCGACCGTCACGATCTCCCGCATCGCGTCGCGCAGCGTCGCCCGCAGGTCAGGATCCTCGCGAATGACGCCAACGCGCTGCCGGGCGAGGCACGCGGTGCCGGACAGCGCGGCCAGGAACACGAACTTCTCCCAGAGCGCGCGCTGGATGTCGTCGACGCGCTCGATGTCGATGCCGCCCTGCCGGCCGGCCGTGACGAAGGCATCCACCGCGTCCGCCGGCGGGCCGCCGGCGACGGTGCCGACACGCAGTCGCGCGAGCGTCCCGGTGTGGACGATCACGCCGGGTGACTTGATGGCCACGCCGATCTGCGCCACACCGGGTGCAATCCGCGAGCGGTCGATGTGCCGGCCGACGATGTCCGGCGCCTCGACGCCGTTCTGCGTGGTGACGACGAGGGCGCTCGCTGCGATCGGCGCCACTTGCACCGCCACCGAGTCGAGATCGGCCAGCTTGGTGCAGAGAACGATCGCGTCCGGCCGCCCCGCGTCCTCGACGCGATCGGTGGCCTTGACCACGAGGTGTGCGGGCGCGACGGTGCTCTCGACCGTGAGGCCGCGCTCCCGCAGCGCGGCCAGCGTCGCGCCGCGTGCAAGGAACGTGACGTCATGGCCGGCCGCGGCAAAGCAGGCGCCGAAGTAACCTCCGATGCCCCCTGCACCCACCATCAGCAGCCGCATGGTTTCTCCTGTCGCCGCGGACGACTGCCGGGGCCGATCGGCCCCGGCAGTCGCATCCGGAATCGATCAGTAGCGGTAGTGGTCGGGCTTGTACGGCCCTTCCTTCGCCACGCCGATGTAGCGCGCCTGCACGTCGGTCAGTTCCGTCAGCTGGGCGTTCAGCTTCTTCAGCTGCAGTCGCGCGACCTTCTCGTCGAGATGCTTCGGCAGCACGTAGACGCCCACCGGGTAGTTCTGCGTGTTGGTGAACAGCTCGATCTGCGCGATCACCTGGTTGGCGAACGAGCTCGACATCACGTAGCTCGGGTGGCCCGTGCCGCAGCCCAGGTTCACGAGGCGGCCCTGCGCGAGCAGGATGATGCGCCTGCCGTCCGGGAAGATGATGTGGTCGACCTGGGGCTTGATCTCCTCCCACGCGTACTGCTTCAGGCTGGCGACGTCGATCTCGTTGTCGAAGTGACCGATGTTGCAGACGATCGCCTGGTCCTTCATCTTCTTCATGTGATCGTGCGTGATCACGTGGAAGTTGCCGGTCGCGGTGACGAAGATGTCGGCCTTGTCGGCCGCGTAGTCCATCGTCACGACGCGATAGCCTTCCATCGCGGCCTGCAGCGCGCAGATCGGATCCACTTCCGTGACCCACACCTGCGCGGACAGCGCGCGCAGCGCCTGCGCCGAGCCCTTGCCTACGTCGCCGTAGCCGGCGACCAGCGCGACCTTGCCCGCGATCATCACGTCGGTGGCGCGCTTGATGCCGTCGACCAGCGATTCGCGGCAGCCGTAGAGGTTGTCGAACTTGCTCTTGGTGACCGAGTCGTTGACGTTGATCGCCGGGAACGCCAGGCGGCCTTCCTTGGCCATTTGATAGAGGCGCTTCACCCCGGTCGTCGTCTCTTCGGTCACGCCCTTGATCTTCGTGAGGCGCGTCGAATACCACGTCGGATCCTTGGCGAGCATGGCCTTGATCGACGCGAACAGGAACTCCTCTTCCTCGCTGCCCGGATGCGCCAGCAGGCTCGCGTCCTTCTCGGCCTTGCTGCCCAGGTGCAGCAGCAGCGTCGCGTCGCCGCCGTCGTCGAGGATCATGTTCGAGCGGCCGCCGTCGGGCCACTCGAAGATGCGGTGCGTGTAGTCCCAGTAGTCGGCCAGCGACTCGCCCTTCACCGCGAACACGGGCGTGCCGCTCGCGGCGATCGCCGCGGCAGCGTGGTCCTGGGTCGAGAAGATGTTGCAGCTCGCCCAGCGCACTTCGGCGCCGAGGGCCTGCAGCGTCTCGATCAGCACCGCGGTCTGGATCGTCATGTGCAGCGAGCCGGTGATGCGGGCGCCGCGCAGCGGCTGCTCGGCGGCGAATTCCTCGCGGATCGCCATCAGGCCCGGCATCTCGGTCTCGGCGATGCGGATTTCCTTGCGGCCCCAGTCGGCCAGGGACAGGTCGGCGACGACGAAGTCGTTCGCGGTCTTTACGGTGGATTTGAGTACAGCGCTCATCTCGCGCCCTCCTTGAAAGAAGTTTGCGAGCGCCGTTGCCAGCGGGCCAGGCGGCCCGCTGCCTCGAGCCTGGCGGGTGGGGGGCACCCGTCGCAACGCTCCTCGAGGCGAGGGGCGCATTCTAGCCGGGCCGGGCGGGCGCGGCACACCCGCGTTGTCCCGCAGGCAAGGTCGGGTCGCGGCACCTGTGCAACGCCGCCCCGCCGCAGCGGGCCTGGCCCGCTACCTCGACGACGACCTCCTTCACGGTCATGCCGCCGGGCGCCTTATTGACTGCCTCGACGTCCACCCCGCGGAGATCGCGGCTGCACCCCGGCGGGCGGCAACGGCCAACGCCAGCACGCTTGGGCCCTCCGACTCGCTAACGGCCTGCTAACGCCCGCTTGTCTACAAACTGCCCGGAGGCTGCCGTCCGGCGGCACGATACTGAAGGAGTCGGCTATGAGACTGGCTGAACTGGGCGGCAGCCTGGGCGCTGGCCGGAACTGGTGGATGGTCCTGTGGGCGGCCGCCGCGACGGCCGTCCTGTCGCTGGCCGGTTGCAGCGGCGACGATGAACCTGCGACGGCGCCCACCATCGTCGTCCAGCCGGTTGACGCGTCGGCGACGGCCGGCGTGAGCGCCACCTTCAGCGTCTCCGCCCTGCCGGCTCTCGCCGCCTACCAGTGGCAGGTAAGCACGGATGGCGGCGCCAACTGGGCCAACGTAACGGGCGCAACGTCCGCCAGCTACACCACCGGTGTTCTGACAACGACCGACAACGGGAAGCGCTACCGCGTCGTGGTCAGCTCCGGTGGCATCAGCGTCAACAGCTCGGCCGTGACGCTGACGGTCACGGCGGCGGTGGTCGCGCCCGCGGTCACCGTGCAGCCGGCAGCGCAGACAGTCACCGCACCCGATGCGGCGTCCTTCAGCGTCACCGCCACCGGCACCTCGCCGAGCTATCAGTGGCAGCGTTCGAGCGATGGCGGCGCCACCTTTGCCAACATCGCCAGCGCCACTGCGGCGACCTACAGCACCGGCGCCACCAGCGCCGCGATGAACGGCGAACGCTACCGCGTGGTCGTCGGCAACAGTGCCGGCAGCGTCACGAGCAGCGCCGCCGTGCTCACCGTCAACCTGGCGCCGGAGGCCGCAGCCTTCACGACACAACCGGCGGACCAGTCGGTCACCGCCGGCAGCGCCGCGGCCTTCACGGTGGTCGCGACAGGCACGCCCACTCCGACCCTGCAGTGGCAGCGCTCGACCGACGGCGGCTCGACCTACGCCAACGTCGGTGGCGCGACCGGTTCGAGCTTCAACACCGGCGCGACCACGCTGTCGCAAAACGGCGAGCGCTACCGCGCCGTGGCGACCAACAGCGCCGGCAGCGCGACCAGCAACTCGGCGACGCTGACCGTCAATCCCGCGCCGCAGGCTCCGGCGATCACCACGCAGCCCACTGCGCAGACCGTCGCAGCCCCGGCCACGGCCACCTTCACCGCTGCGGCCAGCGGCGTGCCGACGCCGACCTGGCAATGGCAGGTGTCCACCGACGGCGGCGCGACGTTTGCCAACGTCACCGGCGCCACCAGCCAGAGCTACACCACGCCGGCCACCAGCGGCGCCGACAACGGCAAGCGCTACCGTGCCGTGGCGACGAACAGCGCCGGCAGCGCCACGACCAGCGCCGCAACCCTGACCGTCACGGTGGCAGGTGCGAACTGGCAGGGTGCGTTGCGCCTCGCAAGCCCGCTGGGGTACACCGTGAGCGGCGCGCGCGTGGCAGCGGGTGCGGATGGCCGCTTCATCGCCGCCTGGCTGGCCTGGAAAGCGTCGGATGCACAGATCTTCACCAGCCGCTATGCGCCGGGTACAGGCTGGTCGACGCCGGAGCTTGCCGCGAGTTGGACGGGCACGGTCAGCGCCCCCAGCCGCACCTTCGCAATCGGCATGGCGCCCGACGGCACGGCGGTGCTCGCCTGGCTTGCGCCAGTCAACACCTTCGATAGCGTCTTCGCCAGTCGCCAGAGCCTGGGCGGCGCCTGGTCCGTTCCCAATCTGCTCGAGGCGCAGGATGGTGGCCGGGCCTATTTCCCCGCGGTCGCCGTGGATGGCCTGGGCACGGCCACGGTCGCGTGGGTCCAGGAGAGCAGCACGTTCAGGCCCTCGGAGACGGCCCGCGTCACGGCTGTGCGTCAGGCGGCAGGCGAACCCTGGGAACCTGTGCAAGACATCGACCTCGCGACCGATGGCAATGGCACTTCCATGGACATCCACATTGCGGCCAACGCCAGCGGCGCGGTCATCGTGGGTTGGAGCACCAGCAATGCAATCGGCCAGTACGCGACGGCCAATGTATGGCGCGGCGTGGCGGTCGGCTGGACTGGGGCCTCGATCCTCACCTCCGCGACCTCGGGTAACAACTCGGTCGTCTGGGACGTGGGCATCAACGACGCGGGGCTGGCGGTGGCGGCGCTCGACCGGGCTGACGGCGGCGTACGCAATGTACTGGTCGCGCAGAACACGACGGGCGGATGGTCAGGTGCCGAGGAGGTAGACCAGAACAACGACTCGAGCTCGTTCAGTTCGGTTGCCGTAGCGCCGGACGGCAGCCTGCACGTTGCGTTCCGTCGTTCCGTTTTCTCCGGCTTTGGCCAGGAGATCTGGGCCACGTCTCGCGCGGGCTCGGCGGGAAGCTGGAGCCCGGTGCAGCGCATCAGCGACAGCGGCATCAGCTCTGGCGAGGCCCGACTGCGCAGCGACGCCAGCGGCAACGTGATGGCGGCCTGGACGCGCAATCCCGGCACCGGCAACGTCGTCGTGGCGGCGCCGCGCCCGGCGGCGGGTCCCTGGGGGACGATCACGCCGATCGAGGCTCAGACCTCGGTGCCCAGCACCTTCATCGGGAACGGACTCGCCGTGAGTCCGAGCGGACAGGCTGCGGCTGCCTGGATCGAGGGCGTCAACGACACGGCTGAAGTCTGGGTCAACGTCCATCGGTGAGGCCGCCATCTGGCGGGGCCGAGTTGCCGGCAGAATCGCACGTAAATGAGCGCGCGCGATTCGCTGCAACTGCAGCTCCGCCACCTGCCCGGGCTGCTGACTGAAGCCGGGTTCCGGCCCCTCGCGGCGCTCGACGCGGCACTGCTGACCTGGCTCGCGATCGAGGGGCCGACGCCGCGCGCGCGCCTGGCGCAGTTGCTCTGGCCGGAGAAGGACCAGGAGGCTGCCCGCAACTCCTTGCGGCAGCGCCTCTTCCAGCTGCGGCGCGTGGCCGGCCGAGAGGTCATCGTGGGGGCGAGTGCGCTCGCGCTCGCTGACGGCATCTCGCACGACCTCGACGCGGCTGGCTCGGTCCTCGGTGACGTTCCGGCGGAGGACTTCGCTCCGGGCGAGTTCGCGCAGTGGCTCGAGGGGCAGCGCGCGCGTCGCCGCGAGTGCGCCCGTCGCGCCCTGGCCGAAGGCGCCGACCGCGCCGAGCAGGCGCGCGACTGGTCCGACGCGCTGGCGCTGGCGCAGGAACTGCTGTTGCAGGATGCGCTGAGCGAAGACGCGCACCGCCGCGTCATGCGCCTGCACTACCTTGCGGGAGACCGCGCCGCCGCCCTGCTGGCATTCGACCGCTGCGAGCAGGTTCTCAAGGACGAGGTCGGTGCCCGCCCTTCGGCCGAGACACTGGCCCTGCTGGCGACCGTGGAAGCGAGCGCGGCGGCGACCCGCGCCGTTGGAGCGCCGGCCGCGCGGCCGATGCTGGTGCGTCCGCCGCGGCTGATCGGCCGCGAGAAGCCGTGGCGTGCGTTGCTGGATGTGGTCGAGGGTGGTGGGGTGGGCTTCGTCGAGGGCGAGGCCGGCCTGGGCAAGAGTCGCCTGCTGGGTGACGTGTCACAGCACATGGCCGGCGCGGCCTTGAGTTTGAGCGCGCGGCCCGGAGACGCGCAGGTGCCGTACGCCACCCTGCTGCGCCTGGCGCGTGGACTGATCGCGCGCGGGGTCGATCCTCCGGCCGCGGGCCGCCGGGTGCTCGCGCGCCTGCTGCCGGAACTGGGCGATGCACCGGCAGGCGGCGACGAGGGCGAGGCCGCGCGGCTGCACGCCGCGCTCGAGGGCCTGCTTGTGGCGGCACGCGCCGACGGGCTGCGGCTCGTGGCAGTCGACGACCTGCACTTCGCCGACGGGCCGAGCGCCGACACCCTGGTGCGCCTCGCCGCGATGCCCGAGGGTCCGGCCTGGGTGCTGGCGGCGCGTCCCGCCGAATGGGGCGGCCCCGCGCGCGATGCGTTGATGGAGGCGGCGACCGAGGCGCGAGTGAGCATCGTCGACCTTCAGCCGCTGACGCTCGAGGAGATCGAGGAACTGGTCGATTCGCTCGGACTGTCGCAGTGGCGCGGGGTCGATCTGGCGCCGGCCCTGCTGCGGCACACCGGCGGCAATCCGCTCTTCGTGCTGGAAACCCTGCGCGCCACGCCGGACGCCAAGGGCGCGGTGCCGGCCCTGGCTCGTGGCAATGGCGTGATGCAACTGGTGGCGCGGCGCCTGACACAGTTGTCACCACCGGCGCTGCGTCTGGCGCGCTGCGCGGCATTGGCCGGGCAGGATTTCCGAAGCGAACTGGCCACCGAACTGCTGGGCGTGCGCCCGCTCGACCTCGCCGACGCCTGGGCGGAACTGGAAGGGGCCCAGGTGCTGCGCGACCAGTCCTTCGCGCACGACCTCGTGTACGAGGCCGCGCTGGCCTCGGTACCTCCGCCCCTGGCGCGCCAGTTGCGCGGACAGATCGCCGCCTGGCTCGCGGCCCACGAGGGTCCGCCCGAGCGCATCGCCGCGCACTGGCTCGCCAGCGGACAGCGGCAGCAGGCGGTGCCCTGCCTGATCGAGGCGGGACGGCGCGCGCTACGCGCGCTGCGACCCGCCGAGGCGCTGGAGGCGCTCACGCAAGCGGCCGATCTGCTCGAGGCCGCAGGTGATCGCGATGGCGCCTTCGAGGCGCTCGACCTCTACTTCGACCACATGCCGCCGGCGTGGGACGAGCCGCACCAGCGGCTGGCCGAGCGGCTGGCGACGCTGGCTGCCACACCGCGGCAGCAAGCCTTGGCCGGCCAGCGCCACGCCGACCTGCTGTCGCGGGCGGGCGACTTTGCCGGCTGCGCCCGGGTGGCCGAGGCGGCCTTGCGCACCTTCGAGCCCACCTCGGCACCCCAGGTGGCAGCGCTACTGCTGCAGTTTTCCGCGAGCGGGCTGATCCAGGCCGGACGGCTGGAAGAGGCCGTGCATGTCACGCTGCGCGCGCTCGCCCTGGCCGAGACCAGTGGTGACGATGGCATGGTGGCGACCTGCGCCGCCACGGTGGGGGCAGCCCTCGACTGGGCCGGACGCTTCGCCGAGGCCCTGCCACACCACCTGCGCGCGTTCGAGCAGCGCAAGCGCTTGAGTGATCCGGTGCAGGTCGTATCGTCGGCGATCAATCTGGCCAGTAATCGCATCGAGGTCGGCCGGTTGAACGAGGCCAAGGCCTACTTCGATCAGGTCGAGCGCATGCGTGCGGCGCACGACCTCGATCTGGCCGACCAGTGGCCTGCGGCGCTGGCCCAGCGCGCGCGCCTGCTGCTCGACCTCGGCCACTACAACGATGCGTTGCGCGGGCTGGAGGACGCCCATGCGCTGTTCGAGCGGCGCATGCCCGCCTGGCTGATCGCCGTCGAGAACATGGTCACCACCTTGTGGATGCGGCTCGGCCAGCGCGCGCGCGCGCTGCAGTGGTCGCGCCAGGCGCTGGCACGCCTGGACGGGGCACCGCCGTCCTATGCCGCGCGCGCGCTGCAGATCGCCTCGCAACTGGACGCGGAGAGCGGGGTGAAGGAGCGGCTGGCCCTGGCCGAATCGGTGCTGGCGGGTGGCAGCACGCGGGTGCAGCGCCAGATCGACCTGCAGCGCAGCCTGCACCTGGCGCCCGAAGAGGGCTACGCGCTGGCGTTGCGCGTGCGCGATGCGGCGCGCGCCGATGGAGTGGGCGGCATCGTGCTGGATGCCGAAGTGCGCGCCGCCCAGGCCGCCTTGCGGGCGGGCGGCGACGAACTCGCCGCCGCGCATGCGCAGGCGGCGCTGCTCATGTTCGAGGAGGTCGAGCCCTTCGATCTCTACCGGGCGGAGATCTGGCTGGTTGCCTCGCGCGCCTTGCGCTCGACCCATCCGACCCTCGCCGCGAGCGTGGTGGAGCAGGCCCGCGCCTGGATAGGCCAGACCGCGCGGGAACGGGTGCCGGCCGAATTCCGCGACAGCTTCATGCACCGCAACCCGGTGAATCGCGAGTTGCTCACGCTGACGGCGCTCGCCGCCCGCTGAGGGCGGCGAACTCGGTGGCCGGCGACCGTTGGCCCCGGGGCGAAGGTGCTACTTCAGCCCGGCTGCGTCGCGCAGCGCTGCCGCCTTGTCCGTCCGCTCCCAGGTGAACTCCGGCTCTTCGCGGCCGAAGTGGCCGTAGGCGGCGGTCTTCTCGTAGATGGGGCGCAGCAGGTCGAGCATCTGCACGATGCCCTTCGGGCGCAGGTCGAAGTGCTCGGCGACCAGCTTGCTGATGGCCTCGTCGGAGATGACGCCCGTGCCTTCGGTGTAGACGGTGATGTTGATCGGCTTGGAGTAGCCGATCGCGTAGCTCACCTGCACCTCGCACTGCGTGGCGAGGCCGGCCGCCACCACGTTCTTCGCCACGTAGCGCGCGGCGTAGGCGGCCGAGCGGTCGACCTTCGATGGGTCCTTGCCCGAGAACGCGCCGCCGCCGTGCGGGCAGGCGCCGCCGTAGGTGTCGACGATGATCTTGCGGCCGGTCAGGCCGCAGTCGCCGTGCGGTCCGCCGATGACGAAGCGGCCGGTCGGGTTGACCAGGAACTTGGTGTCCTTCAGCCACTCCTTCGGCAGCACCGGCTTGATGATCTCCTCGATCACCGCCTGCTTGAGATCGTCGTACGAGACGTCCGGGTCATGCTGCGTGGAGAGCACGACGGTGTCGACCGATTGCGGCTTGCCGTCGACGTAGCGCATCGTGACCTGGCTCTTGGCATCCGGGCGCAGCCAGGGCAGGCGGCCATCGCGGCGCAGGTCGGCCTGGCGTTCCACGAGGCGGTGCGAGAAGTAGATCGGCGCCGGCATCAGTTCCGGCGTCTCGTCGCACGCGTAGCCGAACATCAGTCCCTGGTCGCCCGCGCCCTGGTCGAGGTCGAGGCCCTTGCCCTCGTCGACGCCCTGCGCGATGTCCGGGCTCTGCTTGTCGTAGCAGACCATGACCGCGCAACCCTTGTAGTCGATGCCGAAGTCGCTGTTGTCGTAGCCGATGCGCTTGATCACATGGCGCGCGACCGACTGGTAGTCGATCACGGCGTGCGTGGTGATCTCGCCTGCGAGTACGACGAGGCCCGTGGTGACCAGGGTCTCGGCGGCGACGCGGGAGTTCTTGTCCTGCGCGAGGATGGCGTCCAGGATTCCGTCGGAGATCTGGTCCGCAACCTTGTCCGGATGGCCTTCCGAAACGGATTCGGAAGTAAAGAGGAAATCGCTCGACACGTTTGTTCCTTTCGATGTTGGCCTTCTGCGTTGCCCACTCGAAAGGAGCGGCGACGCTTTAGCGGTATTTCCCTCGGCTATGCTCTCGAGGATTCGCCCCGCAAGTTGTCGGTTAACTCGGCGAAGTCGCCATTATATGGAATCGGCCGCGTCCGGCGCATGCGTCCTCCGTTGAATCGCCCACGGGTCTCCCCGCCGTCGACGGACGGCGGCGCGCGATGCTGAACCTGCTGCTCCGGATGGTCGCGGCCCTCCCGCTGCGGGCGGTGCATGCGATCGGAGGCTTTCTCGGGCACGTGGTGTACTGGCTGTCGCCGACATACCGTCGCCGTCTCGACGAGAACCTGGAACGCGCCGGCCACACGGACGCCGCCACGCGCCGCGAGGCCATCGCGGGAGCCGGTCGCCAGGGACTGGAAACGCCGTGGATCTGGAAGCGGCCGCGCGGTGACCTGATCGCGCGCACCTCGGTCGCGGACATGCCCCTCGTCGACGAGGTGATGGCCGACGGGCGGCCGGTGATGTTCCTGCCGCCTCACCTGGGCTGCTTCGAAGTGACGGCACAGTTCTACGCGGCGTTTCGTCCCGAAGCGAGGACTCGTCCCATGACGGTGCTCTACCGGATTCCGCGCAAGTCGATCCTGCGTCCCCTGGTCGAGGCCGGTCGCACTGCGGATGGCCTGCGCCTCGCGCCCGCGGAGCTGCGCGGGGTGCGCATGCTGATGAAGGCGATGAAGGATCGGCAGGTCGTCGGGATCCTGCCCGACCAGGTTCCGTCGCGCGGCGAGGGCGTGTGGGCGCCGTTCTTCGGCCGCTGGGCCTACACGATGACGCTGCCGGCGCGCCTCGCGCGCCAGTTCGATGCGATCGTCCTGTTCGTCTACGGCGAGCGACTGCCGGGCGGAGCGGGATACCGGATTCACCTGCGACGGCTGCAGGAACCTCTGACGGGCGACCCCGCGCACGATGCGGCGGTAATGAACCGCGGCCTCGAGTCGCTGATCCGCGAATGCCCGACGCAGTACCTGTGGGGCTACAACCGCTACAAGGTCCCGGCGGGCGTCGAGCAACCACCATCGCAACCGCCGGCATGAGCGCGCGCGGCCGCTCCGAAGCGCTCATCCCCGAGCGCGCAGCGTCGAGGGTAGTCCAGTGAACGCATTGATCGCCAGGACATGGATCGCGCTGATCAGCGCGACCAGCCACTGGACCCAGGCCGGACGTACTCGGCTTGGAAACCTGCTGGGCGATGTGCTGTGGTGGCTCGTGGTGCCTCGTCGCCGCGTCACGCTGGCCAACCTCGAGGCCTGCTTTCCGCAGATGCCGGAGAGCGAGCGCCGCCGCATTGCGCGCCGATGCTTTCGCAACATCGCCCGCAGCGCGCTCGATCACTCGGTGCTGTGGAAGGCAGACCGCGCTCGGCTGGAGGCCTACGTCCGGATCGACGGAATCGAGCACGCGGTGTCCCCGGGAAACCGGCCCCTGATCATCGTCGCGCCGCACTTCGTGGGACTCGACGCCGGCGGCGTGCGGCTCAGCACTTCGGTCCAGGGCATCACGGTCTACTCCAGGCAGAAGAATCCGGTCTGGGACGACTGGCTGTACAGGATCCGCGGGCGCTTCGGAGTGATTCTCGTGGCGCGGCAGGGAGCCGACATGCGCCGTGTCATCCGCACCGTGAAGGAAGGCGCGCCCCTGTATTACCTGCCGGACATGGACCTCGGCGAAACGAACTCGGTGTTCGTGCCGTTCTTCGGCGTGCCGGCCGCGACGATCCCGATGGTGTCCCGCATCGCGCGCATGGTCGGGGCCCGGGTCGTGATGGGGGTGACGGAGATGACCGACGACGGCTATGTCCTGCACTTCGAGCCGCCCTGGGCCGGCTATCCCGGCGCGTCCGTCGAGGAAGACACGGCCCGGATGAACCGTGAACTCGAGCGCTGGGTGCTGAGGATGCCCGACCAGTACCTGTGGACGCACAAGCGGTTCAAGACGCGCCCGCCGGGCACGACTTCCATCTACTAGCCGTATGACGGCCGTCCCTCGGCGCAGCGATTGCGCCCGTAGAATCCCGCCATGCGATTGCGCTTCACCAAGATGCAGGGAGCGGGCAACGACTTCGTGATGCTGAACGGCATCACGCAGAAGTTGAGCCTGACGCCGGAACAGGTCCGCCTCCTGGCGGATCGCCGCTTCGGGATCGGCGCCGACCAGGTCCTGGTCGTGGAGCCGCCGCAGTTAGCCGATGCCGACTTCCGCTACCGCATCTTCAACAGCGACGGTGGCGAAGTCGAGCAGTGCGGCAATGGAGCGCGCTGCTTCGTTCGCTTCGTGCGCGACCAGGGACTCACCGACAAGGATGCGATCCGCGTCGAGACGCTCGGCGGCCCGATCGCGCCGCGACTGGAGCCGGGCGGAGAGGTGACGGTCGACATGGGCGCGCCGGTGTTCGATCCCGCGGAGGTTCCCTTCGATACGCGCGAACTGGTTGCGCAGCGCGTTGGCGACGACGACGTCTGGCCGCTGCTCGTGCACGGCCGCGACATCCAGGTCTCGGTGCTGTCGATGGGCAATCCGCACGCGGTGCAGATCGTGCCCGATGTCGACGACGCGCCGGTCGCCAAGGACGGGCCGGTGATCGAGAATCACGGCCGCTTCCCGCGCCGGGTGAACGCCGGGTTCATGCAGGTGGTGGACCGCCGCCGGATCCGGCTGCGGGTGTGGGAGCGCGGCGCCGGCGAAACGCTCGCTTGCGGCACCGGGGCGTGCGCGGCGGCGGTGGCGGGCATCCGACGCGGGCTGCTCGACAGCCCGGTCGAAGTGGAGACGCGCGGCGGGCGACTGACGATCGCGTGGGAGGGGCAGGGCAAGACGGCGACCCATCCGGTGCGCCTGACAGGACCGGCCACCAAGGTGTTCGAAGGCGAAATCGAGATCTGAGCGAGATGACATTGCAAGCACAAGACATTGCGCAGTACCTGGCCGACCATCCGGACTTCTTCGACCAGCACCCGGAGTTGCTGGCCGGAATGCAGCTTCCTCATCCGCACAACGGGCAGGCGATCTCGCTGGTCGAGCGGCAATCGCTGATGCTGCGCGATCGCATCAAGTCGCTGGAGATGCGCAATGCGGAGATGGTGCGCCATGGCCAGGAGAACGACGCCATCGCCGACAAGCTCGTCAACTGGACCCGGGCGCTGCTGCTCGAGAGCGATCCTGCACAGATGCCGGGCACGCTGATCGACGAACTGAAGCGCGTGTTCGACGTCCCGTACGCCGGGCTGCGCCTGTGGAATGCGGTGCCGGCCGTCGCCGCGCAGGAGTGCGCTCTCCCGGTCGAGGGCGACACGATTTCGCTCGCCGACAGCATGCGCGTGCCGTTCTGCGGTCCGAACGTCGACTTCGAGGCCGCGTCCTGGCTCGAGGAATCGGGCGTGTCCGTGCAGAGCCTCGCCATGGTGCCGCTGCGCGTCGGCGCCGACCCCCGGACGTTCGGGTTGCTGGTGCTCGGCTCGGCCGACAAGGACCGCTTTCACGTGACGATGGGCACGGCCTTCCTCGAGCGCATCGCCGAACTCGCCAGCGCCGCGCTTGCCAGGTTGCGCGCCTGACACCGATGGCGGCGGCCTCCGCGGTCGACGACTTCCTCGCCGAGCTGTCCACGCAGCGCCGGACGTCGCCGCACACGACGACGGCGTACGCGCGCGACCTGGCGCGTCTCGCCGAGCTGGCCGGCGCCACCGAGCTCCCGGCGCTGACGTCGCACGACATCCGGCACTTCGTCGGACGCCTGCATGCCGGCGGGCTGGCGCCGTCCTCGATCGCGCGAACGCTGTCCGCGTGGCGTTCGTTCTTCCAGTGGCTCAGCGATCGCGGCCAGTCACGGGCCAACCCGGTCGTCGGCGTCCGCGGTCCCCGGCGGCCGAAGCGACTCCCGAAGGCGCTGTCGGCGGACCAGGCGGTGACGCTCGCGGCGAACGCCCCGGACGACAGCCTGCTCGCGCGGCGCGATCACGCGCTGGTCGAACTTCTCTACAGCAGCGGCCTGCGCCTGTCGGAACTGACGTCGCTCGACTGGCGCCACTTCGCTGCACAGGGCGGGCAGCCGGCGTCCGTGAGCTGGGTCGATCTTGAGAGCGCCGAGGCGACCGTGCGCGGGAAGGGCGGCAAGACGCGCACGGTGCCCGTTGGTGCCCCTGCCATCGAGGCGCTGAGGCGCTGGTTGGCCGTGCGGTCCACCATTCGGGCGTGCGACGAGCGCGCGCTCTTCGTGTCCGCGCGGGGCGAGCGCCTCGCGCCGCGCAGCGTCCAGGCACGGCTGGCGCAGCTCGCGCGCAGGCTCGGGCTCGGCGTTCACGTGCATCCCCACATGCTGCGTCACTCGTTCGCGTCGCACCTGCTGCAGTCGAGCGGCGACCTGCGCGCCGTCCAGGAACTGCTCGGGCACGCCAACATCGCGACCACGCAGATCTACACCCAGCTCGACTGGCAGCACCTGGCCAAGGCGTACGACGCGGCGCACCCGCGCGCGCGGCGCAAGCCATGAACGTCGGTGCGCCGAAGCGTCCCGGAGCGGCGCGCGCGTCACCCCGTTCCTCAGCGCCCCAGGGCGAACCGGCGGTCGTGCTGAAGGCCGGAAAGGAGAAGTCGCTGCGGCGCCGGCATCCCTGGGTCTACGCAACGGCGGTTTCACACGTGACGGGAGATCCGGCCGCCGGCGCCACCGTGGCGATTCGCGCCACGGATGGAACCTGGCTCGCGTGGGCCGCGTATTCACCCGCGTCGTCCATTCGCGCCCGCGCCTGGAGTTTCTCCGAACAGGACGTCATCGACGCGGCATGGATGCGCGACCGGGTGCGGGCGGCGGTCGCCGCGAGGGCGGAACTTGCCTCGTCCGGCACGGCGGTGCGCCTGGTGTTCGGCGAGTCGGATCGCCTGCCCGGACTGATCGTCGACCGGTATGCCGACCAGCTCGTCACGCAGTTCCAGGGAGCCGGCGTCGATGCCTGGCGCGACGAGATCGTCGTGGCGCTGGTCGAAGCGACCGGCTGCGCCAACGTGTTCGACCGCTCCGATGGGGCGACGCGCGCGCGCGAAGGCCTGCCGGCGATCAGCGGCGTGCTCGCGGGCGCGGAGCCGCCCGAGACGATCGAGGTCGCCGAACACGGGTTGAGCTTCCTCGTCGACGTGCGGCGCGGCCACAAGACGGGCTACTACGTCGACCAGCGCGACAACCGGCAGCTGGCGCGCCGCCTGTCGGAACAGTTCGCCGCGCAGCACGGACATGGCGCGCGCGCGCTCAACTGCTTCTGCTACACGGGCGGTTTCTCGATTGCGATGCTGGCCGGTGGCGCCGCTTCGGTCCGTTCCGTCGACTCGTCGGCCGATGCGCTGCGGATGGCGCGGGAACACGTCCGGCTGAACGGACTGAACGAGGACGCGGCCACGTGGGACGAGTCCGACGCGTTCGATGCGCTGCGCGCGCTCAAGGCGCAGGCAGCGCAGTTCGACCTGATCGTGCTCGACCCGCCGAAATTCGCGTCGAGCCACCATCACGTCGACCGCGCCGCGCGTGCCTACAAGGACATCAACCTCAACGCGCTGAAATTGCTGGCGCCGGGCGGGCACCTGCTCTCGTTCTCGTGCTCCGGCGCCATCGACGTCGACCTGTTCCAGAAGATCGTCGCCGGCGCGGTGATCGACTCGGGCGTCGACGCCTGGCTGGTGCAGCGCCTCGCCGCCGGCAGCGACCATCCGCTGATGATGACGGTGCCCGAGTCCGAGTACCTCAAGGGCGTCTGGCTGCGTCGGGTTCGGTAGTTGCCCTCATCCGGCGCTCCGCAGCGAACCGGCGGCTTCCACTAAACTACGCGCCCTCTTTGCAGGACGCGTTCCGCGGCAGGGGCCGGCACAGCCGGTCCACCAAGCGCGCGGAAACGAAGGAACTCCAGCATGCAAGCCACACAGTCCCAGGTACCGGTGACCGTCCTGACCGGCTTTCTCGGCGCGGGCAAGACCACGCTGCTGAACCGCATCCTCACCGAGCAGCACGGTCACAGGATCGCGGTGATCGAGAACGAGTTCGGGCCCGAGGGCATCGACAACGAGTTGCTGGTTGCCGACACGAACGAGCAGATCGTCGAGATGAACAACGGCTGCATCTGCTGCACGGTGCGCGGCGACCTCGTTCGCATCCTGGCGGACCTGAAGGCCAAGCGCAGCGCCGGCAAGCTCGACTTCGAGCGCGTGATCATCGAGACGACCGGCATGGCCAACCCCGGTCCGGTGACGCAGACCTTCTTCATGGACGACGACATCGCGTCGTACTACCTCCTCGATGCCGTGCTGACGGTGGTCGACGCCAAGCATGGCCACGACACGCTCGACCAGCAGCCCGAGGCGCAGAACCAGGTGGGCTTCGCCGATCGCATCCTGCTGTCGAAGACGGATCTCGTGTCGGAAGGCGAAGCGGCGTCGCTGAAGGAGCGGTTGGTCCGCATGAACCCGCGCGCGCCGATCAGGGCCGTTCACTTCGGCGAGGTGCCGATCAAGGAAGTCCTCGACCTGCGCGGATTCAACCTGAACGCGATCCTGGAGATCGATCCGGCCTTCCTCGCGGGCGAGCACCCTGATGCCGCCAAGTCGGACACGGGGCACGGCCACGGGCCTGGGGGTGACCATGGTCACGAACACGGCCACGACCACGACCACGATCACGATCACGGCCACCATCACCACCAGCACGACGACGCGATCAAGGCCTTCGTGTTCCAGTCGAAGCGTCCGTTCGACCCGGCCAAGCTCGAGGAGTACATGGGGGCGCTGACTCAGGTTTACGGGCAGGACATGCTCCGGTATAAAGGCGTGCTTTTCATGAACGGGACCAACCGTCGGATGATCTTCCAGGGCGTGCACATGCTCATGGGAGCCGACGTGGGCCGCCCGTGGGGCAAGGACGAGAAGCCCGCCACCAAGATCGTGTTCATCGGACGCAACCTTCCGAAAGACGCGATACTCAAGGGCCTGGAAGCGTGCATCGCGCGCTGATGAACCCCCACCAACCAGAGAGCTGGACGAGGTAGAGACACCATGGCTGCAGCAAAGAAATCGCCGGCGCGCAAAGCGACAAGGCCTGTAGCGAAGAAGGCCGCGAAAAAGGCCGCGCCGAAGAAGCCTGCCGCGAAGAAGCCGTCGTCCAAGCCAGCCGTCAAGAAGACGCCCGCCAAGGGCAAGGCGCCGGCCAGGAAGGCGACGAAGGCTGCGCCGACACGCGCCGCCAAGCCTTCCGTGGTCACCAAGGCGCCGTCGAAGGCGGCGCCGGCGAAGAAGGTTTCCGCCGTGCCGGAGAAGAAGGTCTCGGCGCCGCCCGCGAAGAAGCCCCAGCCAACCCGAGCGGTCAGGAACGTGAAGGCCCCGAGGGCTCCCGTTGCGGCGCCGAGTGGCGCCGTGATTGAACCACTGGCCATGGCGAGCACCGCACAGAACGCCGCGCCCCCGCCGAGCCCGAAAGACCTGGCCGCCGCACACGAGTACCTCTTGGCCCGATCGGCCACGCGAAGTGAGGCCCCGGTGATGGTCAACGGAAAGCGCCTGCCGTCCGAGGGAGAACTCCTCAAGATGGCGGACTCCAACTACATGAACGAGCAGCAGCTTGGATTCTTCAAGCACCGGCTGCAGCAGATGGAGCGGGAACTCCTGCAGAACGCGGACGAGACCACCGAGCACCTGCGCGAGACCGTCATCGTCCCCGATCCCGCCGACCGCGCGACGATCGAGGAGGAACACGCCCTCGAACTGCGCACTCGCGATCGCGAGCGCAAGCTGTTGAAGAAGGTGCAGCAGGCGCTGACGCGCATCGACAGCGGCGATTACGGCTACTGCGAGGAAACCGGCGAGCCGATCGGCATTCCGCGCCTGCTTGCCCGTCCCACCGCCACGCTTTCGCTCGAGGCGCAGCAGCGCCGCGAGATGAAACAGAAGATGTACGGCGACTGATCCGTCGCGCAGCGCGCCGCGGCCGCGGCGCGCTGCGGTTCCGTTTCCGGCGTTCGCCGGCCTTACGCTTCCATGCTCACTGTCCGGTCCGTCGCACATCGGTACGGCGGTCGACGCGTCCTGGTTGCGCCCGATCTCTCGCTTGCCGCCGGGGAGCACTGTGCGCTGGTCGGTCCGAGCGGATCGGGCAAGAGCACGCTGCTCAACATCCTCGCAGGCATCCTGCCGCCGAGCGCGGGCGACGTCGCCCTGCAAGGCGAGCCGCTCTACACGGCGCCCGCCCGGGACGACCGCTGGCGGGCGCGCCGGATCGGCGTTGTGCCGCAGCGCCTGCACCTGCTCGCCAGCCTGTCGGCGCGCGACAACATACGGCTTGCGCAGTACCTCGCAGGGACGCACGCCGATATCAGGGAGGTCGATCGCCTGCTGGCGGCGCTTGGCGTGGAGGACCGCGCCAGTGCCAGGCCCGGCGAACTGAGCGCCGGCGAGCAGCAGCGCGTGGCCATCGCGCGCGCGATCGTCAACCGCCCGCAGGTGCTCCTCGCCGACGAGCCGACGTCGAGCCTGGATGACGCCAATGCCCAGAAGGCGATCGACCTGCTGTTCGAGGCCGCACGCATGGCGGGCGCCTTGCTGGTGGTGGCGACGCACGACGGTCGAGTGCGCGCGCGTTTCGACCGGGCGGTCGAGCTCCTGGAGCCGGCCGGTGAGCGCGCACGGCCGCTCCGAAGCGCTCATCCCGAGCGCGCAGCGTGAGGGTGGTCCAGTGAACGCACTGCGGATCGTGCTCGCTCAGCTGGCGCAGCGGCCGCTGCAGACCGTGCTCGCAGTCGTGCTGCTGGCGCTCGGCGTCGCCACGCTGACGTTCGTGGTGCTCGTGCAGGGACAGCTGTCGAAGCAGCTGGCGCGCGATGCGCAGGGCATCGATCTTGTCGTCGGCGCCAAGGGCTCTCCGCTGCAGCTGATCCTCTCGGCGCTGTACCACGTCGACGTGCCGACCGGGAACGTGCCGCTCGCAGCGATGGACCAACTGCGCCGCAACCGGCTGGTGGCGCAGGTGATCCCGGTCTCGCTGGGCGACAACTATCGCGGCTTTCGCATTGTCGGTACCGAACCTGCGCTGATCGAGCACTACGGCGCGCGCCTGGCAGGTGGCGCACTCTGGACGGCGCCGATGCAGTCGGTCATCGGATCCGAGGTCGCGCGCGTGACGCAACTCGCGGTCGGCGGCACGCTTGCCGGCACGCACGGCCTGGCGCAGGGTGGCGCGGTGCACGAGGAGGCACGTTACGAGGTCGTGGGTGTCCTCGCGCCCACCGGCACCGTCCTGGACCGGCTGGTCCTGACCGACAAGGCAAGCGTCTGGCGCGTCCACGAGGGCGACCCGGCGGACGACGCCGAGCGCCGCGTGCTCGAGGAGGAACGCGAAGTCACCGCGCTGCTCGTGCGCTACGCATCGCCGATGGCGGCCGCGATCGTGCCGCGCCAGGTGAACGCCGAGAGTCGGCTGATGGCCGCGTCGCCGGCCAACGAACTCGCGCGGCTGTTCGCGGTGATGGGCGTCGGCATCGACACGATGCGGGTCTTCGGCAGCGTGCTGGTCGCCTCGTCGCTGCTGGCGTTGTTCGTCACGCTCTACAACGCCCTCGAGGAGCGGCGTTACGACATCGCGATCATGCGGCTCCTGGGAGCGAGCCGGGCGCGGGTCGCGATCCTGTTGATGATCGAGTCCTGGCTGCTCGCCCTCGTGGCCCTGCTGGCCGGGCTGGCGCTCGGGCTTGCCGCCGTCGCGATCGTGGGGAACTGGCTGGCGCAGTCGCGCGCCTTCGTCGTGTCGCCCGGCGCCTTCGCGCCGGAACTGCTGTGGATTGGTATCGTCGCGGTTGCCGCCGCCACGCTGGCGGCTGCGTTGCCCGCCTGGCGGGCGAGTCGCATGGACATTGCCGCGACGCTGGCGCGCGGTTGAAGGAGCCCCGATGAACTGGTTGATTGCCGTTGCGCTCGCGTGGCCGCTCGCCGTCATGGCACAGACCTCGGCCCCGGCCCCGGCGACGAACTCGACGCCCGCGCCGAAGTCGAAGGAAGCGGAGCACCGCAGCGAAGACATCGCTCGCCACCGGCAGATGGCGCGGGCGCATGAAGAAGCGGCGCGGTGCCTCGAGGGCGGTGCGCCGGAGAAGCAGTGCCAGGAGCGGCTCCGGGAGATGTGCAAGGGCATCGCGGTGGGGCAGTACTGCGGGATGCGTCACGCTCATTGAGCGACGCAGGTGAACCAGAGGTGATCCGGTGACTTTCAGGAGTGTGTTGCTGAAGCTAGTCTTCGCGCTGGTCGCCATCGGCCCGGTTGCGGCCCAGACGCCGCCCGCACCGCGCGGCTCCATGGCCCTGCCGGTCGATCCCCAGTTGCTGAACGACCTGCCGGAACTGAAGGGCGTCGTGTCGTGGCGGGTCCTGGGGCAGGTCACGACGGCTCAGGCCGGCGCGCGCCCGATCCCGGAGTTCTCGCCGGAAGTTCGCAAGCTCGACCAGCAGGACATCCGGTTGCAGGGCTACATGCTCCCGATCGTGGCCGGCGAGATGCACGACCATTTCCTGATGACGATGCGGCCGCCGCACTGCCCGTTCTGCCTGTCGCTCGGGCCCGAGTACATCGTGGAAGTGAAGTCCCGCAGCCCGATCAAGCACACGTACGAGCCGATCGTCGTCGCAGGGCGGCTGAACGTGCTCCGCGATGACCCATTCGGCCTGTACTACCGCCTGACCGATGCCCAGTTGTCCTCTGCCAGCCGTTAGGACGGCACGGGTAGCCGACAAGCGGGATTCCCGTCCAGATCAGCGGTTTGCGGAGGGGCAAAGTTGTTACTATCGACGCGACTATGGCTCTCCGGTCGGATCTTCCGGCGGTTGATCGCGCGCGTCCGGATCGACGCGGGGTTTGCCTCGGCCGAACGAATGACCTGAAGCGCCCCGCGCTGGGGATGTCCGCCGCAGGCATCGATGCCGAAGTTTCTCTAGGTGCGGTGAGCGCCGGTTGGCGGCAACATCCGGCACCAGGTTCCCTGGAACGGTAGGCGTTCGTGGCCTTTTCATTCTTCAAGAAGGACCCCAAGGAGCGGGGTGATGCCAGCGGCAAGTCCGGGGCCCGCCAGGGCGCCCGTCCCGTCGGCCGTCCGCTGCCGGGTCCGGTGAACCGCACTCCGCCGGTCACGGGGCAGAAGCCCGCCGCCACCACCACCACCGCGTCGCCGGACAAGGAACTTGCCCGCACGCTGGCCATGGAAACGGCCGCCAAGATCGATGCGATCGAATCCGAGATGGCGCGCGATTTCCTTCGCCCGGCCGGCAGTACCAGCTCGGAGTTCCCGAACTCGGCTGCCAACTCGACGCTCGCGCGGCCTTCGCAGCAGCCCGTGCCTCCGGCACCGCCGCCGGTGGAGAACAAGTCTCCACCAGGGCTCGAGGATCTCCTCACGAACATCGATGACTGGCAGGCACGATCCAACGCCATCGAACTGCAGGGCGAGGGCGGTGGATCGGCGATCGAGGAGACCGCCATCCTGTTCGCCAATGGCCTCATCGATCCCGCCGAGGCCGGCCTGCGTGCCGCCATCGAGTCGGATTCGCTCGGGGATGCGGCGCAGCGCGGCTGGCTGATGCTGTTCGAACTCCTGCAGCAGCGCAACGACAAGACAGCGTTCGAGAGCCTCACGATCGAGTACGTGCTGCGGTTCGAGAGCTCGCCTCCGGCGTGGATCGAATACAAGGAAGAGGCGCCAGCACGGACGCCGTCCGGCCCCGCGAAGCCGGCCGGGGCCGCGCTCATCGTGCTGCCCGAGGCCATCGACGCCGGCGTGGTCAAGCACCTGGAGCAGTTGAAGCAGCAGTCGCTGGTCCACCAGTCGATCACGATCGACGCGTCGAACGTCCGGATGGTCGACATGGTCGGTGCCGAACTCCTGCTGCGCGTCATCAATGCGTTCAAGCGCGCGAGCCACGACCTCACCGTAGTCGGTGCCGACCTCCTGGTCACGCCGCTGCGGGCCGCGGTCGAGGCTGGCCGCCGCGATCCCAGCGATGCGGTGTGGATGCTGCTCCTCGAGGTGTTCCGCCTCCTCAACCGCCAGCACGACTTCGAGGAAACGGGCATCCAGTACTGCATCACCTACGAGGTGTCGCCGCCGTCGTGGGAACCGGCGCCTACGAATCTCAGGACGCGCGAGGCCGAGCCGCAGGCGCCGCGCCCGGCCGAGCCGGCCGTCGAAGGTCTGCAGTGGCGCGGCACGCTGCGAGGCGAAGGGGAACCGCACTTCGGCCGCTTGATCGCGCAGGCCAGGACCGACAAGCAGATCGTCGTCGACTGCACTTACCTCAAGCGCGTCGAGTTCGCGACCGCCACGGCGATGCTCTCCATGCTCGCCAGGATCCGGCAGGCCGGGGCGGCCGTTGAGTTCCGCAATGTGAATTACCTGATCGCCGCGCTGTTCTCGCTGCTCGGCATCGACGCCGTCGCCCAGATTCAGCTGCGCCGGGCCTGAGTGCTTCGCCCGCCCGGGATTGAGTCCCGCGCAAGCGGCCCCATGTAAGCGCTTACGGCGTTCGCCGGGCCCGACACTTTCCACCAAGTCCCCAATGGAATCCTTCCACGGCACCACCAT
>Ga0209492_1000103_pt1 | contig 26390 bp, 36 predicted proteins | sample PPLLak12cMay2015_FD_187253 | JGI IMG/M metagenome (GOLD analysis project Ga0209492, IMG submission 187253) | Freshwater sediment microbial communities from Prairie Pothole Lake near Jamestown, North Dakota, USA - PPLs Lake P7 Core (1) Depth... | ecosystem: Environmental > Aquatic > Freshwater >... | reverse complement strand
CGACCGCGAGCATGACCACAATCAGTGGTGATATAGTTGGTCAGATTCCTTCACTGGCTGGGTATGCAACTGATGCTGAAGTTTCAACTATATCAGGAGATATTATAGCTCAGATTCCAGTTGATTATGTTTCTGATTCTGAAATGACTACAATATCTGGGGATATCGTTGGTCAGATTCCGTCGCTTTCAGGTTACGCAACAACTATACAGCTTACAACAGCTTCTGGAGACATTGTAGCACAAATTCCCGTTGACTATGTTTCGGACGCAGAGATGACGACCATCTCTGGAGATATTGTAGCACAAATCCCAGCTGATTATATTTCAACAGCTGCTATGACTACAATCTCCGGCGACTTGGTAGCTCAGATTCCTACGGATTACATTTCGGATAGTGAAATGACGACAATCTCTGGGGATATAGTGGCGCAGATTACTGGGTACACAGGAACTATTCCTACTGTATCTGGAAGTATGACAGTAGCTGATGGATTGATTACGGCTTACACACCTGCATAAGGAGATACTAACAGATGGCGAGATACTGGATAGACAACTTCAAAAGAATATGGCACGATAATCTAAAAAGAATATGGTATCCACACGAAGCTGTAGTTTATAGTGTCACTTATAGCATGTTAGTGGATGTCCAGTCGTCTACGCCATCTGTTTCTATAGAAGTTCTTTCGCCCTATATAGAGATATCAGGGTTTAATTTAGTAACACCAACAATTTCTGCTTCAGAGCAATAGGAGAAAATACATGAGTAATAGCACATATACCCTAGCTTCTGCCGTAGAAGGTAGCACCTATATCGTAAATGTCGTGTTCAAAGACGCGGATGGTACTCTGGTAGTTCCTGAATCTATCAATTGGGATTTGAAAAATAGTGCTGATAGGATAGTTAATAACAGAGATAATGTGTCTGCTACGCCAGCGTCGTCTATAAATATAGTATTAAGTGGTGCTGATCTAACTGTGACTGAAACTGGTGACAAGCTAAGATATTTAATAGGCAGAGCAATATACAACAGTGTGACATATGGAGTTAATCTACCCCTTCGGTTTACGGCTAAATTTACTATAGACGAGGTAAAATAACAATGGCTGACTACAAAAACTATTCAGCAACATCCTTAACCGGTGGGGGAGCTGACGCATTAGACAGAACCGAACTAGATGGTGCCTTATTAAATGAAGGTGACATTGCTATTACTTTTGAGCTTACCACTGGCAAAACATATGTACACAGATTGAATGCCACTAGTGGGGTCGCGGAAAGTTATCCTGATGTTATTGCTCCTGATGCTAATCCAGGAACCAAACGATGGGTAAAGCTGTCCTCATTTGATGACTACTCAAAGTATGTTCACATTGATGGCTCTACTCCTTTTACCTCCACTGTCAGTGGTGTTACCCCGACGCTTTCTCCTCATCTATCCACCAAAGGTTATGTGGATACTGCAATTTCAACTTTATCTGGTAGTATCATCCTAGATCATGGTGGTTTGACTGGATTAGGAGACGATGATCATTTACAGTATATACTTGTTAATGGCACCAGAGCTTTTACTGCCACTATTTCCGGAGTATATCCTACCGCTTATGCTCATTTAGCCACTAAAGGTTACGTTGATAATGCCACTGCGACTTTATCTGGGTCAATCGAGGGTAATGAAGCTGTTGTCAGTGGATCTACCAGCATTACAGTATCCATATCAAATGCTACCAACGCTGATTACATTCTTACTTATGGATTAAAAAACATTGTAGATTTAGAACCAGCACAATATGGTATGGTTACTACTAGCACTACAATTTCTGGATTTACTGTTGCTTTCTCCGATCCGATCGATTCCGATAATTACATTTTGAGTTGGCGCGCCACCGATGCTGGTGGAAGCGGAGGTGGGGGAGCTAGTGCTTTCACAGATCTTACAGATGCTCCTAGTTCCTACATGGGCGAAACAGGTAAATACGTCAGGGTGAACGCCACAGAAGACGGATTAGAATTTGCTACCGTAGCAACATCCAGCGGGGCTAACATAATCTATGGTCCTACTCCTACTGCTCCAGAACAATATTCTTTGAACTACGAAGGTGAGACAAAAGAGTTTTATGTAGAAGACGAATATGCAGATGTAGGTGATGTGTTGTATATGACTACGGATGGGTATTTGAGTAGGTCAAATGCCACAGACACAACTAAAATGCCTGTAAGGGCTATGTCAATAGTGTATAACTACGAAAATCAATATGTTCTATTGAAAGGTCAGGTGGCTTGTAACTATTGGACTTGGGGAACTGTTGGTGGGGCTATATACGCCGCCGCCAACAACGGGCAGCTAACCCAAACACCACCTGCAAGCAGTGGTAATGTAGTACAGATTGTAGGTTACGCCTTGAGCGCAACGGCTATGTACTTTAATCCTGAAATGTCGATGATAGTCATAGCGTAAATCTAAACCGAGGTAATGTAAATGGCAAAGTTCAAACAACAAAATGTGAAATTGAAGGATAATAAAAAGATCTTTTTCGGAGACAGTGATGATTCGTCTATCTATTGGGATGGGTCTGATCTTTTAGTTTCTACTACAATAAGTGGTGTTACTCCTACAGTAGCTGGTCATTTAACCACAAAAGATTATGTGGACGTAGCAATAGCTTCCGCTTCAGGCACAACAGATCATAGTGCTTTGAATAACTTGGAGTACGCCAGCGCAGGGCATACTGGGTTTGTAAGTGATACTTTCCTTACCACAGTGTCTGGAGATATTGTATCACAGATAGGCGGAGGCTCGTTCCTATCTTTATCTGACACACCCTCTACTTATGATGGGTCTGCCAATAAGTATATCAAAGTCAACATAACTGAAGATGGATTAGAGTTTTCCTCTGCAAGCGGTACTGGAACCACTGATCATGCTGAATTATCCAATTTAAGTTACGCCGCTTCTGGACACACTGGATTTGTAAGTAGCACTTTGCTTACTACCGTATCTGGAGATATTGTGTCACAAATACCTACTGACTATATTTCTGATTCGGAAATGACAGTTATATCCGGGGACATTATAGCTCAAATACCTGTAGATTATATTACTAGCGGAGAGCTTACTACTACATCAGGAGATATAGTAAGCCAAATTCCTAGTCTTTCTGGATATGCTACAGAATCATATGTTACTACGGTTAGTGGTGATATAGTAGCACAAATACCAGTCGATTATATTACTAGCGCCGAACTAACGACAGCTTCTGGTGATATAGTAGCTCAAATACCTTCATTGTCAGGATATGCCACGGAGAGTTATGTTACCACTGTTAGTGGTGATATCGTGTCACAGATTCCGACCGACTACATTTCAGACAGTGAGATGACTGTTATATCGGGAGATATTATCAGTCAAATTCCCGTTGACTATGTTACAAGCGCGGAACTAACAACGACTTCTGGAGACATTGTTGCACAGATGCCTAGTTTAGCTGGGTATGCTACGGAGTTATATGTAACCACTGTCTCGGGAGATATAATAGCACAAATACCAGTTGACTACATTTCCGATGCAGAAATGACAGTAATCTCTGGAGACATCATAGCACAAATATCTTCGTCAGGTACAAACGACCACAGTTTGTTAACGAACCTCGCTTATGATAGTTCTGGTCATACTGGTTTTGCAAGCACAGTCAATTTGACTACAACTAGTGGTGATATAGTCGCTCAAATCCCTGTTGACTACATTTCAGATTCAGAAATGACAACAATTTCTGGCGACATCGTTTCTCAAATTCCAATTGATTACATTTCCGAGGCGGAGATGGTTACGATCAGTGGGGACATCGTGAGCCAGATACCTACGGATGTTTATACTACAGGTGAGGTAGATACTTTATTGACTACCACATCCGGGGACATCCTCTCTTATGTAAGCTCCAACTACATAGACAACACCGAAATGACTACCATTTCAGGTGACTTACTAAAACTACCTTACCTTGGTTCTGCTACCTATACCACTTCAAGAGACTGGTTCAAACTATCTCAATCTCCAGGTAGAGTTTCAGGTGGAGAAATAACTGTAGTAAGTGGAACCACTATTGCTGTAGCAGCTGGGACTGGTTTCATCAGAGCGGTAGATTCTGATACTGGTGAATTGTATATGATGAATTGGTCGGCTAACAATGCCATTGTAATTCCTGATTCTTCTATCAGATACATCGGGGTTGAATATAATGGAGGCACTCCACAAGTTGTCTCTAGGACTTCTTACAACTGGAACTTTGATTCTGAATTTCCTTTAGGGCGGGCTATAACAGAAAGCTTAAACGGAACCCAAACTTTACATGTTATTAGCAATCCTTGGTGGACTGGCGATGCTATTACAAATGTCACAGAGAGATTGAATGCTATCAGTGGTCGAGTAATGAGAGACGAAAGTGTTGGCGGGCTGATGTTATCTGTCCCAGGCACCAGGAACATTGCTGTAACTGCTGGAACTTTATGGTCTAATCTAAACGAGTTTCCTATCAGTGCTTTAGATACAAGTGTAACTGGAACTGTCGAAGCTTATTGGTATAAAGCTGGTGAAGGTTGGCAGGATTCTGATTTAACTCAATATTCCGTGACACAATGGAATGATGTTACTCAAACTACATTACAAACAATTGACAATAATAAATTTTGTAATGTATGGGTATACGCAGAGGCAGATGACTCAGAAATTTCTATCATCTATCCACAGGCGCAATACAACTCCGCTGCTGAAGCGCAGTTGGTAGGAGCTCCTTCTAATCTACCAGTTCATATCGCCAACAATGGTATTCTTATTGGAAGAGTGGTAATCAAACAAGGGGTAGACGCGCCTGTCGCAGTTCAATCTGCTTTTGGAACTGCCTTCACTGCATCTGTTACCTCAAGTCATAGTAACTTGACTAACTTAAGTGCTGACGATCATCCTCAATATCACAACGATACCAGGGGGGACGCTAGATATTACACCCAGGCACAGATTACCACTATCAGTGGGGATATAGTTGCTCAAATACCAGTAGATTACGTCACCAGCGCTGAACTAACCACTGCGTCAGGAGACATTGTCAGTCAAATTCCTAGTCTGGTAGGATACGCAACGGAAGCTTATGTAACTACGGTTAGTGGAGATATAGTGGCACAGATACCTGATGTGTCTGATTTCATTACAGATGCGGAAGTATCTACAATCAGTGGTGACATAATCAGCCAGTTGACAACACATAAAAGTAGTGCTGACCATGATGGTAGGTATTATACAGAAAGTGAAGTTGATGTTATTTCCGGGGCAATAAACACTAAACTAGATACTCATAAATCCAGTTCTGACCACGATTCTAGATACTATACCGAGTCGGAAGTAGACACCATCTCTGGCTCTATAAATACCAAGCTGGACACTCATAAAACTAGCAGTGATCATGATGGTAGATATTACACAGAGGCTGAAGTTACTACTATTTCAGGTGATATTCTATCCTATGTTTCTACTAATTACATTGACAGTTCAGAAATGGCTACCATTAGTGGCAACATTATCAGTCGTGCTGTGCTACATGATTATGGCACCGGTACTAATAATCTCGTAGGTGGTGTTGGCGCTGGCGCTGCTTTACAATCAGGAGGAAACAGTAATGTTCTTCTTGGTGAGAGTGCTGGTAATGATCTTACTACTGGAGATTGGAATGTATTTGTTGGAGGGGCGGCAGGAGCTAAAGTAATAACCGCATCATCAAATACAGCAGTTGGTACAGCCGCATTAGCAAATGGTACTGGAACGGGTAATACTGTTATTGGTGCAACCGCGATTACTTCTCTTACAACAGGTGATTACAACACTGTTATCGGAATGAGTACTGGCGGGCTACTCGATAATGCTACATACAATACAATCATTGGTGCTGAAGCTGGCTCTGAAATGTTATCTGGAAGTTTCAATATAGTAATAGGTGGTGTTGCTGGTGATACACTTGTAACTGGTTCTAGAAATGTTATCATTGGAAGAAGGGACATAAACACTAGTTCAATCAACTACGATGATCAATTACAGATAGAGAACAGAGGTGCATACGGACTAAACGATATACCACTTATCTATGGAAACTTTGCTACAGACAAGTTAGGTATTAACACAACCACTCTAACTCAAACTCTCAATGTCGGCGGGGCTATATTAATCGGAACAACAGCAACCACTGCTTCTGGTACTATTAGATTCACTGGAACAGCCTATGAAGGATATGTGAATGATGGTTGGGTTTCTCTCGCCTCAACTACTTCTGGTATAGCTGCTTTGGTTGACGACACAACTCCTCAATTGGGTGGAAATTTAGACACTAATGGTAATGACATTCTTTTTGGCGCAGACACAATTTCTGGAACTGGTCCCATCTACACCGGTGATCATGGTGCTGGAACTACAGAACAAGTTGTCAATGTTATCTACGGAACCGGAGACCCTCCCGTAGCCAGTGGTGTAACCATAGGTTGTTTATACATTAAGTACACGGCTTAAGGAGGTCAATATGGCTAACGAAGACAATAAGATTAATATTGCTGATAGTTGGAAAAGCATATCGAATGTTCAGATTAACATCGCAGATCAATGGAAAAGTATTTCTGTTGGTTATGTGAATGTTGGAGATGTGTGGAAACAGTGGTGGTCTGCTCGTGGAGACAGAGGAATTTTTGGTGGTGGTATAGTTGGTGGTGTTTACAAGAATACTATAGATTACTTTACTATTTCTACTACTGGAAATTCAGCTGACTTTGGTGATCTTACACAGAACAAATATACTCCTGGGGCATGCGCTTCCGCTACTAGAGGCGTGTTCGCCGGCGGAGATGCTGGTGGCACAGCAACTAATGTAATTGAATACATAACTATAGATACCCCTTCAAATGGATCTGACTTTGGTGATCTTCTTTCCGCAGCCTATGGAACTGCTGGTTTGGCTTCTGACACAAGAGGTGTATTCGCTCTTGGAAATGTTAGCACCGCCAGTGTGAATACCATTCATTATGTAACCATAGCTACTACTGGTAACTCAACCGATTTCGGTGATCTAATAACTTCAAGGGAAAGTCCTGGTACATGCGCATCTACAACTAGGGGGGTGTTTGCTGGAGGTTATAGAACAGCTGGAACTATTCATCTCAATGAGATAGAATATATAACAATTGCTTCCACTGGAAACGCTGCTGATTTTGGAGATTTGACAAGTCAGAATAAAACAAGAAATGGTGGATCTAGTAATGATACTAGAGGTGTGTTTGGAGGTGGGCATGGCGGGTCTTATACCAACATAATTGATTACATAACCATTGCTTCTACTGGAAATGCCGCTGACTTTGGAGACCTAACCGCTGTTAGATCCTGGTTATCTGGAAGTGCCAATCTGACAAGGGCTACTTTTGGAGGTGGTTACACCACGGCTGGTAGTTTAGTTTTGAATATTATTGAATATGTGACTATAGCATCCACTGGAAATTCCACTGACTTTGGAGATTTAACATTAGAAAGATTTGGATTGGCAGGCACCTCTAATTGTCACGGAGGATTAGCATAATGGCACAAGAGTATAGATTAGTTTTTCTGACTCCAGGACAACAACCTCCAATAGGTTCAACTGGGACTACTTTGTCTGGAGGAGGAATAATGTGGGTAGGAGAAGAGAATACTTTTCCTAACACAGCTACAATCGGTGAGTTATTGCCTGGAGATTTACAACCATCCACAACTTACGACAGCAGACTGGCTACAGAAGATGAGATAGATGAATACACAAATAAACCGAGCGGACCTACAATGCCTCCACAATAGGAGAATTTATGGATAACCTGGATGGAATGAATCACGTTTTTCGGAACACACTGGTAAAAATGGAATTCCATATGAGAGAAATAGAGACATTGTTAGGGGAGCTGAGACTGGCTCAGAACACCTATTCCCAGTTCCTGGACCAGTGCTTTGCCGAACTAAAAGAAACAAAATGGGGGAAGAAGAGACGAAATCCCTTCAACCCCCCTTATGTCAAAACTTAAGTAATACTAAAGTTCTTCCATCTCACCCTCTTTGAAATGGTACGAATGGCTAGATAACACTGTGAAATGTTCAACGCCAGTGTTTTTCAGGCGTAGGAAAAAGTCCTCGTCACCATGACGGATTATATGTTTGTATGAATTCCCCGCCAAATTCCCTTCCGGATACACACCTGCCTTTTCAGTAATCTTTTTGTAGAACAAGCAAGGCATATAAGCGCCTCCCTTTTTCAGCGCGTCGATAGAAGACCTTTCACAATGATACAGAAACTTGTCCTTGTCAAAGGTAGCAGGACTACTACCGCAGTCCAAACTGATTGCTCCTGGGAACACTCCATGCTTGGGATGGTTCCTCTCGAACAATTGAGAACAGACCACCCTGTCTTCTCTGGCATACTTCAACAGATTCTCCAACCAGTTGGGAGCGAACACATTATCACTATTGACCAATACCACTATGTCTTTGGCTTTCTCTATGGCTACATTCCACCCTCGATAAACTCTGTGTATGTATTCAGGATAGGCTATTCCTTTTGCGAACAACTCCTCTTCCGTAAGGCTAGGGTTATTGTTTATGTAATAGGTATAACCTTTTGTATCTAAATGGTTTATTACCTTTTCAGTGGCATCGTTGGCGACGAAGAAGAACTCCGCCTTGCCCTCCTTCACCAAAGGTGTGTTCTCCATTACGGAATCATACACGCTGTCTGCATAAATAGTTGATTTGTAAATAAGCGATACTATTGATATCATTATTTCTTCACCTCCAGTATTAATCTTAACATATCACAATGTGTATCTTGCTGTGTCTTTTCATACTTTATGTCAAACGCAATCTTCGGTCCGTAATAATATTCGTCCTTCCCGCCTCGACCGATCAACTCGAAACTGGTTTTGTTCAAATAAGATTTATGATCCAAGTCGTAAGTAACTCCTATAGGAAACAACAAATCTAACTTTCCGTGGATTTTCAGCACCCTGTAACACTCAGCCAGAAACGATATGATCTCATCCTTATCCAAGTGTTCTATGAAATGCCAGGCTTTTATCTCACCCACGGAATTGTCTTCATAAGGTAATCCTTTTCTTACATCCAATGTTAGTTCAGGTTCCCATATAGGATTCTTGTCTATGTTCACTGCACCTGCTTCTTTGTAAGGACCGCAGCCTATGTTAAGTTTCATTCATTATATCCTCCAAGTATTTTCTCCAAGTTTCCTTCGCCGTCTTTCTGTCCCAACCCAATCTGAAAATGTCGTCGCGGGGGTGATCACTAGGCACAAAGTCCTTTTCCCCCTCGAAAATAACCACAGGTAAATCACAAGCCATGGCTTCCCACTCTACCATAAAGAATGGAGACAGCAATCCACAGGATAGATAGAAGTCGGCACAGTTCATAAGTTCTGCTAATTGATCCTGTCGGACATGAACAAAGTTAGAAGCCCCTTCCAAATAACCATCTTCTCCTTTCTGTTTCCAAACCACAATCCAATAAATGTCTGGGTTGTTCTCCTTATACTTCAACAAGTTATCGAAGCCCTTCATTGAGTGTATAGTCCCGCCCCAAAATCCCACTCGTCTGTCCAAAGGAATATTCCACTTCTTTCTCATAGAAACAGTGTCTATGGGTCTAAACAAATCCGTGTTCACGCCTATAGGAATGATGTCCAGCTTACCGAACTTCTCATAGTAAGGCACCATCAAACTACTCGGTGTGGTTCTCCATCTACAAGTGGAAGCACACAAATGTATCCTGTCCAACACACTATTCCATTGATCTGATTTTAGTTTCTTTTTCATTTCCGGATGTAATTCCCATAGCAAACCTACGGTTATTTCAGGAAATTTAGGTTTACCGAGGGTAGAATATTGTAAAATTACATCTCCCTTACTTGGACTGGTGGGTAATCCGAACTTGCTGTTTGGAAATTCCCTATTGAACCAAGTCCAAAAGGTGTCCTCTCCAAGACCACTTATTACCTCCGCCGATAAATAGATCATAACTCCTCCTTTACATATGCACATTTTTTAGTAAGTATCCCTTTTATTCCGATCCGTTTAGCAGCCTTCTGCCATTCGGTGCGCTGTGTGTATTCACTCATTACTACTATAACTATCTATACTGTCTTTCCACCATATCTTATCTATATGATCAATCAAGATCATATGTTCTCAATTATATATAGTTAGATTATAGGATACAATTACAGATATACTAGAAAAATAATGAAGATTTCTTGTTGACTTATTCAAGTTTCTGTTGTACCCTACCGATAGAGTGAGGGGAGTGTGTATGCTCCAGACATCTTTTTTCACCAATATACCGGATGAGGAGATCAACCGCTTACTAAACAAAGGAGGCAAGAATACCATGGCACCAGCATCGAAGGTAGAGAAGAAGGAAAAGGCAGATCCAATCAACAAGAAGGTGTTGAAGGGGCTCATTGCGGCGAAGAAAACCTTCAGTCAAATCAAGGAAGAGATGAAGTTGACCGACAATGATGACACCCGTTTGAGAAACGCAATAATCAAGGTGTCCTACAACACTGATCTCCCCGCTGTTGAGGGAATGAAGATCAAGATGGGTGGGGACACATGGACTGTGGGCGAAAAAACCTTGGCTATTCCTATTGGTCAGTTTCCTGAAGCCTGGCGGGGGTACAGAAAAGCAACAGGCAAGTTCGAAAAGGACGACAAGACAGGAAAGAATGTGGAGATTACTGAATGGATAGGTAAGAAGTGCAAAGGTCAGATCTCCGAAGATGGGAAGTCCTTCACTATCACCCTCGTTGAGTAGCCCCTACTAAATCGCATACCAGGAAGATCCTTAATGAGGGTCTTCTTGGTGTGTCAAAAGTGTGTTTAATCAATGTTCAGGGAGTGTGTCTTATTGGCAGGATTAATTAGGAAGATTTGGTTAGATTAGTAGAAAAGAGGTGAAAAATTCGTAATAAAATCACATGGTTGATCCTAAGTCCAGCGCGTCTGCCAGTTCCGCCACTCTCGCACGCCATCTATCCTACTGATCTCCATCTAAAAGTCAAGAAAATTAATCCACACTGGACTTTCCGGCATAAAAAATGTATCATAATTGTGCCAACGGAGGGAAATTTATGGAAGTCAAGGTCTACAAAAGAGAAAATTCGAAGTACTACCAGATCAAGTGGTTCGACAACCAAGGAAAACTACACAGGGAGAGTGCCAAAACCAGCAACAAGAGGGTAGCAGATCAGGTAGCCACTAACAAATTACGCATCCTGTTAGAGGCTCAAGGCATTCCTGGCGCTGAAGACATTACCCTTAAGGATCTGATCAATGTGGTAAAGGAAGATTACATTCTGAATGGCAGGAGGAGTATAGATAGGATAGAGTACTCAATCAAATGGATAGTCAAGCACACTAATTCCAAACTCCCGCTGATCAAGTTCACTTCACAAGATTGGATGGACTACGCAAGTTATAGAGTGAACATTGACAAAGCGAAGAATGCCACTGTGAATAGAGAATTAGCTATTATCAGGCGGGGGTACTCACTACTACACAAGAGAAACAGGATACCCACCAAACCTTACATACAGATGCTTAAGGAAGGTAGACCAAGACAAGGATTCATTGAGCCTGACAAGTTCTTTGAACTATGTGATGAACTACCTGATCATCTGATATTCCCTGTTATGTTACTATATTACAGTGGCTGGCGGATACAAGAGGTGCTTCAATTGGAATGGTCTATGGTATTCTTGGACGACAAAAGGATTGTTCTACCGCCCGAACTGTCGAAGAATGACGAAGGCAGGGTGTTCATTATCAATGAGGAACTGTTGGATTTATTTAAGAAGGCGCACACCTGGAAGGAGCACAACAAGATAACCATTCCTTATGTGTTTCTAAACAGGACTAACACCGGCAGGATAAAGGATTTCAGAACCGCTTGGAAGACTGCCTGTGAGAAGGTGGGGCTAGATGGAACCATACCGCACGATATGAGAAGGTCAGCGGCTAGAAACTTGATCAAGTCAGGAGTAACACAAAAAGTTGCTCAAACAATATTGGGTCATAAAACTGCTACTATCTTTTCTAGATATCTGATTACAAGTGAGGATGATTTGAAAGAGGCATCCAAGAAGTATATGGACTATGTAAATAAGATAGTGAACTGAATTCCAGAATGCCTCTAATTGCTCCAAAGAAGACATAGTATCCTATAAATTAGGGATCTTTATTATCCTAATCCTTCGCTATTTCATCCAGAAATTTATTCATCGCCCGTACATAATCATTACATCTTCTCAATACCCGCGCCCTTATCTTCGGGTAATTGACCGGGTTAACTGCCACCTCTACAAAGTCTAGCACCGGATTTACTACCCCCTCAAAAAATTCCTTCTCCAATGTTTGTTTCAATAGTTCCTTTTCTTGTTTGTCCATTTCTCATCCCAACCTCCTTTAAATTTCAACCACAATGTGTCTATTTGACCCCAGGATCTACGATCTCTCCCCGGTGGTATATCCTTACATCCTTCCTTTTCATTAGCATAGGAGCCGATCCTTTTAGTATCATCACATCCACTATTAGATCAGTAATTGCTGTGATCTCTGCTTCAATAACATCGTTCTCTTTCATTCCTATTTCTCCTGCTACTTACTCATACAAACATTCCCGCACCTGAAGTAATAAAATTGCCGGTGCTGGTATTCAAAATCATCTCCCCAATCCTTCTTCACCTTATCCTGGATCTCCGGTTCCAGCTCATTGAACTCATACAGATCAACTTCCATACGGTATTTTATCATAATCCTTATCCTCCCTTTCAAAAAAAAATTAGCTGTGAGTAAAACGGTTTGGTGTAATCAAATGTCGCTCGCTACGCTACGCTCTTTTTCCAATTACAATAGTTCCCCTATCAATCTTATCTGTAATTGCGTCTTACCATCCGCAAGGATGGAAGGGTGGGAGTGTCAATAAAAGTGGAACACTTTTTTGACCTCACACATATATAATCTATGTCTATATAATCTATGTAATAATAATCTATGTTACGATAGGTCATAGTTGTCCCCTAATGAAGGTTGATGTTGTCCCCTATGAAGGGTCAACCTTGACCCCTATTACCCTTTTTACTTCATCCGGTTTGACCTCACCGCAATACAAAAACCTTTCATTCCTACCCTCCACAATACCTAACACATAGAGGTTTTCCAATCCAGATTTGAGGGTAATAATCAATCCGTCTTGCGATAGTTGTTTTACCCATCGTCTTGTTGTTCTTTCACTCACTCCCAAGTCCAATGACATTTTCTCAATACCTACACTTGCGATAATCAACTTTCTTTTCTTATACCAATAAGTCCAGGTGTGGTGTTTATCACCCTTACCATCGAATGGTTTGTGTTGTAGTAGATACAACAACAAGAGTGTTGGGTTCTTCAAACTTTCACAATCCATACTCAAAATACCTCCCTTTACCTGACTGATAAACAGATTGTTTGTGTAGATAGTTTTTTTCATTTTAGGTTCTTCTGAACGGGTTTCCGCAACTATTCTGTAAATTTCACCCCATATTTGTTGTTCTGCATTCACAGTTTCTCTCCCTCCTTTTTCCTATCACCTTGTAAATAATCTTTGTCGCTGCCAAATCAGCATTGAAAGAGGACATTCTCCGCAGATACTTCCTATAACTCCTGTTGTAAATTTTGGTCAATTCCTGATGCTGTTGTAGTGTCATTGTTATGTCTCCTTGTAGTAGCCCAATGTCCTTTCAAATGTTCCGACGGGTCAATCAACACGCAGTTGTCTGGTCCGTAGTCCCCTTTATCGTCTATTCTGTGTATGTGAAGTCCTTTTTTGTATCCGTTGTCTATACACCATTTCAAAAAGTTCTGGTAATCCATCCACCCGTCGCAAACTTTTATACCTTTCTCACCATAGTATTTGTAGGCGGGGTCAGCAGGATCGTAGCACCTGGTCTTTATGTTATACCACCTCAACCATACCGCACCTAACAATCCGTGTTTATAGGCAGGGTGATCTGGTCCAAACCTACCCAATAACCCACCTAAATGGTCCCTGGCTCGATTTATTACCGCTACCCTACCCTCTGCTACCCCCCTCCTTATTTTATCCTTGACTTCGTCAGGTCTGGTGGTGCCGGTCATTGTTTCTGAAATCCTTTTTTTCTCGTCGTCAGATACTTTGTAGTTGAAGGGTCGCCCTCTCTGGACACCGGCGCACTGCTGAGAGCAAAAGTAAGATTGCTTGTATCTGTCCGTAAAAAACTCCTTATTACATTTCTTACATTTGGATTTCAGATAGTATCTCCTTTGTCCGTTGGATTTGTCTTCTCTGTAAATGTTGTCCCCAACATACACCAATCTGTTTTCATTCAACTGCATTTTCTTGCCTCCTTTCGGTAGGAGTTAAAATACTAACCCCTCTATCTGTAGTAATGGTTAGATAATAGATACATTGTTGGGGGTCGGGTAAAAACACCACAACCCCCGTAACAACCTACCTAATAATTCTCTCTACACTAACCTTATAGACACTACCATTCTTCATTCTAACACTTCTCTTACCTGGAATAGAGAATAGAACTCTATAATCATCCAGTTCAGATTTTATTTCTCTCAAGGTCTTTTGCAGTTTCGCAATTCTTTGTGTTATAGTCATTGATTTATACCTCCCGTTAGTGTATTGCACTTCTTGACAATAATACAAGAGTTTCTCCACCTTTTTCTTTCAACTTCTCAAATTGTTTCCATACTACGATGTTGTATCTTTTCCGTTCATCCTGGGACCATTGTTTTTTTAGGTTGATGATTTTCTGTTTGATGATGTTCACTTGTCTTTCCAGTTTCCAACACTCGTTTAGTTTGTCTTGTTGTTTTTTTGTCAGATTCTCCATTTTCGTTTACCTACCTTATCTAGTTTTATTTTCGCGGGGGTGAGACCAAAGGAACCCTACCCCCTAATCTCTATCAGTCAAGTCATCAAGATAAATCCTGTAATAGACATTCTTACCATTCTCTATCTTCACACCAACCGCTTCACCATCTATCACAACTGACCCATCAACGGATTGCGTTCCACACTTTTCACAATACTCATACTCTCCAGTACTATACCAACAATCTTCTTGTCCGCAATACTCACACCTAATAGGGTCTCTCTCTTCCATTTTTTTATACCCACCTTTCTTCCGTATAGTATTCACAATCCTTACATTTTATGAATAAACCATCAGGGTTCTTACACAACATACATTTTCTGTTTTCCCACTTATTGTCATACTCTGTGTGTAATCGTGTATCTTTTTCCAACATTTTCGTGGTTATAGTATCCATTTTTCTATACCTCCCTATCTGTAATCTCATTCCACACATCTCTCAAATCTTCTTCCAAGGTCTTACGAGTTCCATTATCTCCCTCGAAATCAACATCAAAATGAAGGGTGATTTGGTATTGTTTTATCCCGTAGTCATTTATTACTATTTTGTATCCTGGTTCTATGTAGTCTGCCATTTTCTGTTACCTCACTCTGTTTTGGTTACACACCAAGGTGCGTAGTTAGATAATAGTATTATAGAATACATTTCGTGATTTACTAGAATAATAATCAAACTAACTGCTATTATAATAAAAAAGGTAGGCAAGGATCGTATCCCCACCTACCTTCATCTAATCTATATGGTTGGTTAGCTTAGTCTACAATTGCTTCCAAGTAATTTCAATCAACTACTTGACATTGTTGATTTTGCCTAGTATTTCACCCTATCTATTCTATAATATACTATATGGTACAAAATACATAAGGCATAAGGAGAAATAATAATGAATAGGTATAGTGAAAGATTAGGAATAGGTAGACCTAAAGGACACAGACTTTCAAAAAAATCCAGGAACAAGATAAAGGAAAGTAGATTAGGAACCACCCACACTACTGAAACTAAACAAAAAATCTCTGAAGGTGTCCGTAAAATACATAAATGTGGAGCCCCTATAGAAATACTTATTAATACAGATCTATCTAAATGTGGCACTGTCAGTACAAAAAATGGGTATGTATCTGTAATAATACCTAATCCTGTCTGTGGTGAGCCAAGCTTTCAACAGAGATTACATGTAGCTATGGTAGAAAAAAGTATTGGTAGAAAACTTACAAAGGGAGAGCAAGTTCATCACTGGGGAAGTAGATCCAGTAACTTTATAGATATACTTACATTATGTAGAGATAAACAACATCATATGTTATTAGACAAAGCCAAAAAGAATTTATACAAAACATTATTTAACCTTATATAGGTAGGGAACACCTTATTTTTTCGCACGCTTGGGGATTGGTCACCCTCAAACGATCAGTCATATAAGTTTATCTCCTTAACACAGGGGGCGGTTCTAGCCAGCCACCCCCGAACACGCTATCGGGATCTGGGCAATCCTGGTAGCTCCTCCAGATTTCTATTGCGATACAATCAGGGGCTGGTGCCACAACGCCAGCCTCAAACAAAATCACCGGCGGGGTAAAAAGTTGTCAGATATCGAAAGTATAAAATCAGTTGCTGCTGCTAACATAGACACAGTAAACACAGTGGCTAAAGCAAACATAGACACAATCAATGGTGTGACTATGCCTAATGCCCCTCCTGGTCCTGATTGGCATCCTTGGTTTGACAACTATGCTTGGTCAGCCATTAGTGGATGGTGGTATACAGACCATTGGGGATCAAATGGTTGGGAGGTGCTATTACAGGACATAGAAGAACCACCTGCTGATGTTTCAGCTATTCGTATAACATTCACAGGAGCTTCACCATTGAATATGTCATTGAGAAACAATGATGGTTCAATAACTTATGTATCTTCTGGTTCCTACACCTCGGGTACTGAACTGTCGTTTGAACTGACAGACACCTGGGGTCGCCTCTACCTGGACGGCGGATCGTTCAATGTCACAAACATAGAGTTGTATTACACGACAGGCGGATAAACTAATGAACCCATTGGAAAAACAAAAGATTTCAGCGCGGGTAAAACAACGACAACAGGATCTAAAGAAGTTGCCAATAAGAAATAGAGTAATAAGAAAACAAATAGTAATAGAAGAAGAACCAAAGGATGACATAAAAGATTTACTAACGCCCAAACCGGACAATCCGGACAGGGAACATCCAATATTCAAATACATTCCATAAAGGATTAGGTATTTTATTTATGATAAAAAACGAATTAGGTAATGTGTATGGTGATCTAACAGTTATAGAAAGAGACCACACGAATAACAGAGGTGAAGTTCATTGGTTATGTAGATGCGTCTGTGGTAAGGAAGTTCCAGTGAGTGGTGTGTCCTTGAGATCAGGCAATTCTACAACATGTGGTTGCTCAAGAGTTAGGAACATACATAGTACTGATCTTACTAATAATATTTATGGTAGATTGACGGTTTTGCGGCGGGTAGGAAAGAATAAGCACAGAGCAGCCTTATGGTTATGTAAATGCGAATGTGGTAATGAGAAGACAATACCCTCATTAAGTTTAGTAACTGGTAATACCAGAAGTTGTGGTTGTCTACAACCTGAAATAATGTCATTACAATGTGGTCCTAAAAATCCTTCTTGGTTAGGTGGCTTAAGTAAAAATCCATATTGTAGGATATTCAAAGATAAAGAATTTAGAGCTATGATATTTGAAAGAGACCACCATCAGTGTCAAAACTGTGGAATTACAAGATTATTAAGTCATAAAGTACATAATCGTGGATTAGCTATACATCATATAGATTATGATAAAAAGAATTGTAGATTGGATAATTGTATTACACTATGTAACTATTGTAATATATTAGCTAATTATGATAGAGATAAACATATTTTACTATACAAAAGCCTAATGAATACGAAACTAAACGGAGAACAAGCCAGTGCCTAAATTTGAGAAGGGAAATAAAGCAGCGACAAAGAAATCTATATCAGCAGATATAGGTAGATATATAAGAACAAAGGTAGGAGATGACTTCAAAGTTCTAATAGATGAGTTATATAAGATAGCTACCAGTACAAAGTATAGTGCCCAAAACCGTATGAAAGCAGCAGAGATTTTGATGGATAGATCACTTGGTAAATGTCACCAATCAATAAGCGAGGACATTACTTCTGATGGTAAGCTACATGTTACTATAGTATCATATAAGGATAAACAGGATGGAGATAACTCTACCTCACCTATTCAAGCCTAGATCCTATCAGCGTGAGGTATTCAATGCGTTAGAATCTGGTATAAAGAGAGCTGTGTTAGTCTGGCATCGTCGCGCCGGGAAAGATAGTACAGTAATGAACCTTACCATATCCAAGATGTTCCAAAGAGTAGGTTCTTACTATTACTTTTTTCCTACTTTCGCCCAAGGTCGTAAGATTCTATGGGATGGCACTAACAAAGAAGGTATGCGTTTCATAGACCATTTCCCTAAAGAACTTATTGCCGGCGAGATAAATAACACTGAAATGAAAATAAGGACTATCAATGGTTCCTTATTCCAAATAGTAGGTACTGACAACTATAACTCTGTTGTAGGTACAAACCCAATAGGCTGTGTATTCAGTGAGTATGCTTTACAAGATCCTGACGCATGGGATTTGTTCAGACCCATTCTTATGGAGAATGGTGGTTGGGCGATATTTATTTACACGCCGAGGGGTCAGAATCATGGCAAAAGATTGTATGAAATGGCTAAAGATGATCCTAATTGGTTTGCTCAATTACTTACTATAGACGATACTGTAAGAGACGACGGTTCCCCCATTATTACTAGGGCAGCTATTGAAGATGAACGAAAACAAGGAATGAGTGATGATTTGATAGAGCAAGAGTTCTTCTGCTCATTCGATGTTGTAGGTGGACAAGCATTTGATTTTCAAAAGAAATACCATGTAGTTCCTTCCGATATTCCTATACCCGAATTTGCTCCTTTGTTTTTCTGCTTTGATTGGGGGTATGGGCATCCATTTAGCGCCCAATGGTGGTATGTAGACCACGAAGATAGATTGTTTCACTTTCATGAGTGGTATGGATGGAACGGAGAACCTAATGTAGGACTACGGCTTACGGACGAAGAAATAGCTAGAGGTATTATTGAGATAGAAAAAACATTAGGTATAACTAATAAGGATATCACAAGACTAGCTGGTCCTGACTGCTTTAATAAGAAACCAGATTACAAAGGTGGTGGACAAGGACCTTCTACTGCCGACATATTTGACACATACAATATTAAGTTACTTCCTGGTGATCCTAGCAGGGATTTGAAGATAAGACAATTTAGGTCCAGACTTTTTATTCCCGAGAACAAAGAAACGAAGCCTATGCTTCAGGTGTATGAGAACTGTAAGAACTTTATTAGGACTATACCACTAATACCTGTAGATAAAAACAAGATAGAGTATATAGATGTAACTTCAGAAAATCACTGTTTTGACAGTGCATGCCACCTTATGATGGCTCGCCCAGTGGGTATTTCTCAAACAGATGTAGACAAAGTAATCAAAGAGCGAGAGCGACAAGCTACCTACGAGAAGTTACCCACACTAGCGAGAATAGCTTGGGAAGAAGAACGAGCGCAGAATGAACAAATAGAGGAAGACCGTAAGTTGGAATTAGAAGCAGTAGAAGAATACTTTACGGAGATATTAGAAGGAGATTAGTATGTTAGAAAGCATTTCATTAGTGATTGTTGTAATAGCCTTACTCATTTACAATATCTATAATAATCATCAATCCAGGAAGTATGAGAAAGAATTGATAGAGAAGATAATCAATCCACCTCCGGTAGTGTACCAGCCTTTGACAGTCGGCGGGGTAGAAGTAACTGACACTGAAGCGTCACCTCAACCTACCGTGGCTGAAATGTTAGAACGGTTGAGTAAATCAAAAGAAGAAGGTATCTCGGTAGTATAAAGGATAATAAACAATGTCAAAAAAAGATAAAACAATGTACGGTAAAGACATTACCACTTTTATGAGCGATGTGTTCAATCCCGGCGTGATAAATCCTTCAAGGGAAATGTTAGAAAGAGAGTGGTTTCGTAACATCTTATACTACTGTGGAGAGCAGTATATAGAGTGGTATGAGACAGCCAAGACCTTCCGCAGGTCAAGTAAGATTTCCCCTTTCACCCCCACCCCGGTTTCTAACATCCTCCGTGATTATGTCCGTTCTATGAAGGCGCTTATCCTAAATAAAGAATACTCTATCAAGATCTATCCTAACTCTAACAGTATGGAAGATAGGGAAGCAGCCCGCCTGGGAGAACAACTCCTTACTTCTATGGACTTGGACTACGACGAGGAGTTCAAAGATGAAAGAGATAAGGTAGCCTTGTGGATGGTTATCTGCGGCACTGCCTTTATGAGAACCTTTCCTATGATCAGTAGAGGTAAGTATGGTATAGATAGTAATGGTAAGCTCATACCTACCGGTGACGTGGCGTCTGAATGTGTAATACCTTTCAATGTAGTAGTAGATCAGTTTGGCGACAAGTTGACCGATAAAAGATGGGTCGGGATAAAGTCCCTCAAGTCCACAGAATGGGTAGAAGACACGTTCAAAACAAAAGTAAATAGTGATTCCACCGATTTGAAATTGAACTATCAGAGACGCCTTATGCAGTTAGTGGCTAATGTAAGTCCTTGGAAGGGTATAGGATTAGGTAGTTCTTCTTCTATTGATTTAGATCCCAACTCTGAACTATGCGTGTTTCAGGAGCTGGAGTTCAAACCAACCAAAGAATATCCTGAAGGCAGATATATAGTATCCACTAATGATACTGTACTATTAGATTCTCCTAGATTACCTATACCTACCAAAGATGGTGTGTTCTATTATACCCTAACTGACTTTCAATATCTACAAATTCCTGGTAGATTCTGGTCTGAAGGCGGTATAAACGATCTTATTTCCCCCCAAACTAATATAAATGAGATAGACCAAGCCGTAGCTATAAATAGAAAATCATTTGGTAGACCTATACTATTTATACCTGTGGGTAAGGAAGCGGTCAATCTGGAAAGAGTAAGTAACCAAGGTTTGTCATTCTTGGCTGTGAAGTACGATCCTAGGACTTCAGGAGGACAACCCCCAAAGATTGATCGTGGAACTCCACTACCTGAACAGTTTATCAAGGAGAGAGAAATACATAGACAGACCGCACAGGACGCGGCAGGAGATCCTAACCACGTATTGAGGGGAGGTATTCCTGGTTCCGCCGCTTCTGGTGTATTGGTGGATATGCTACAAGAAGCAGCCGAGCGGGGTCACACACCAGACATAAGAAGATTCTATCGTTCTTTGAAGAGGGTGTATAGAAAGAGATTGTTACTGGCGGAAGAACTATACACAGAAAAAAGGATTATGAAGATAGTAAATGACGCTTCTGCTATTGATGTGAAGATGTTTAAGTCGTCAGACTTAAGAGGTAACGATGATGTAATGCTGGAATTGACTACTGGTATATCATCTACCAAGACAGGTCAAACCCAGACTATGATAAGTCTAGCAAAGGAAGGTTTCTTTGGTGATTTGACCCAAGATCCATCCCTACGACAAGAACTTCTTCGTCGTATTGGACTAGGAAACTTACCTAATACTATATCTATAGATACAAATAGGGCGGAATTAGAGCACGAAAAGATAAAATTTAGTGTAAAAGATGACAAATTAGACGGAAGTCAGATACAAGGCATTATGTTAGCTATGCCTAATCAACAGACTGGTGAGTTAGTAGTTGTAAATGATGATCCTTTGTTCAAGTTTGACAACCACAAGATCCATTATGAGACCCATAGGAACTTTATTCTCTCCCCGCAGTTCCAAGATTTGAAACAAGAGGCACAAACAGTACTAATTGCTCATACTGATCTACACAAAATGCTGATGGACCAGATGCAACAGGCACAGTTTCAAGCAGAACAGGGAGTAGAAGCAGCAAAACAACAGCCTGGTGAGTCAGAACAAGCGCCAGCAGCAGAAGAGGTGTTGTAAATGCCATATAAACTACGAAAAGACAAGGAAGGATACAAGGTAAACGGACCATCAGGTGATAAGTCCAAGAAACCTATGACCTTAAGAAATGCAAAAGCACAATTAAGATTACTAAACGCCATAGAATTTGGTGGTTTTGTACCTGATAAGAATAAAAAAGGTACAAAAAAGTAATAAAAAACTACAAAATACATACTGTGATATCTAATGATACATACTATGTAAAAGGAGGCAGTTATGCCAGAAGAAGTTAAGGACCTTACACAGGTCAAAGTAGAAGATGGACAACAAGACGGAGCCAAACCGATCACTGAGGCAAAGAAAGCAGACGGTTCCTCAGCGGCTGAAGAAAAACTTCCATTCGACCAGAATCCTCGCTGGAAGGCAGCGCGAGCCGTAGAAGCGAAAATTGAATCGACATTGGAAGAGCACGGTTATGATAATCTAGATGAGATGTTAGAAGATCTAAAGACCTCAAGAGAATTGAGGCAAGCCGTGGGTAAAGAAGATATCAAGGAATTAAAAGAAGCAAAAGAGTGGAGACAGAAGGTTGAGGCTTATTGGGCTGAACAAAAGCACCAGAAGCTTCGTGAAACAGACCCCGAAGAATACGCTACTCAACTGGAGAAGGAGAAACGAGAACGAGACGCTAAAGAATCCGAACGCCGGGCTATCGAAGAGAACGCCAGAGCGATTAAGGATTACACCAGCGAAGTTCAAAGTTCTTTGAGTAAATTAGATATACCTGATACACATAAGTCTTTCATTGCTTATTCCCTTGGAGTGGAGAATCCCTTCACTGAAGTGGACATCCAAGACAAGGTAGCAGTAAGGAAGGCAATAAAGGATGGTATAACTAAATATAACAAGTTGAGAGACAGTATTATAGAGGAGTATAGATCAGGTAAGATAAAAGTACCGCCTATTACCCCGACGGGAGAAACCACTGTAGTCACCGAAGAACGTAAGCCTAAAACTATTAAAGAGGCTACGGAGATTTACAGAGAAAGATTAAAACTATAAAAATGGAGGCTATAGAATAATATGGCTATTGATAGTGCAACCCTTACGAGTTTAGCCGATACTCTAAAAACGGTGTATGGTGATGGTATTACAAATCAGTTCGCTGATGAAGTTACTACTTACAATCAGTTCCCCAAGTCCAGTGTTAAACCAGCTGGTGAGGGTTTTGCGTTTGGTGTGAGATATGAGAGAGCCCAGAACGCTGGTGCTCGTCTGGAAGGTGAATTGCTTCCTGCCGCCGTTGTTGGAAAGTATGACAAAGGTTTGATTCTGCCAAAGAGTGTTTATTCCCAACTACAGATTACTGGTAATATGATTGACACCGCGATTAGTAATTTGGATTCTTTTGTTTTGGGACTTGCTGGTCAAGTAGATGACACTTACCAGGCTCTTTTGGATGATTTGAACAGACAGTGCTGGGGAGATGGTTTCGGTTTGATTGGAACTCTTTCCGCCGCTTCTGATTCTCTGTCTACTTCCGCCGCTTGGACTGCCACATTGAATAACACTCGTGGCGTTCAGTATGTAAGAGATGGAATGATTGTTGACTTCTATGATGGAGCCAACGTAGACCAGAGTTCTACTTCTTGTAGAGTTTCTTATTCTAACACTGGCACCAAGGTAGTTACCTTCGAAGGTAATGATGGCACCTACAAGGCAGTCCATCCTATTACTGCTTTTAGAAGTTATACTATTACTACCGCCGCTGTTCCTGATGGTGCCTATATGGTAAAGCAGGGAGCGCGTGAAGCTGTTCATGCTACCTCTAATACCGCTCGTGAATTGACAGGTCTGTTGGGTATTTATGACGATGGTACTTTGATTTCTACTTTTGAAAATATTGCCGTTGCCAGCCATCCAAAGTGGGCTGCCAATATTTTGAGCAATAGTGGAGTAGAAAGAGAATTGTCTATCGACCTTATGCTACAGGCTATTAACAAGACCCGTCAGGTGAGTGGTAAGAAGGTAGATATTTTGAGGATGGGTTTGGGTCAGAGACGTAAGTACGCTAATCTTTTGATTAACGATCGTAGATTTATGGATAGCAAGCTTAAGGGTGGTTACGAAGAGTTGTCTTTCGCAGCCGGCGACGGAACTGTAACGATCATCATCGACAGAGACGCACAGCCTGGTATGATTTTCTTCGAGCCTAAAGGCGTGATTGAGAAGTATGAGTTGACTCCTATTGGTTGGGTAAATGAAGGCAAACTGCTTCAGACAACCAGTTATGATGTTTACACTATGGCACTTAAGATCAGAACTAACCTTGGTGTTCAACAGCGTAACTGCTTGACCGTATTGAAAGACCTTGTGGAACCAACTGCGTAATTAGTAAATAAATATATAGTATCCCACGGGACTAATCCTCCCGTGGGGGACAACTATGGAGGCATACAATGATTAGAGATAGAAACATTGCTTTAAAGACAAAGAAAGAATTTCACAGAGTACAGGATATGCAAGGCTGTCTCAATGGAACCTTTGAAGGAACTGGTGGTGTGGTTCTTGCTGCTTGTTCAGTAGCTGCCTCGGAGCAAGTTGTTGCTCTTGGCGGAGCGAATGGTGATGAACTTTATGATACCTTCGTTATCCCTTGGGATTATGATTATTCAGAGCCATTGAGATGGAGAGTTTGGTATACCCATTCTAGTACTGATGCGGATACTCCTACCTTTAGTTTTGGTTATATGGGTAGAGCAGAGGGAGAAGCTGTTGCTGACATCACCTCTCCTGTTGTTACTACTTGGAGTGGTGCTGTTTCGACTACAGCCAATGCTTTTGGCATCACTGATTGGGTAGACACTAGCAGTGAAGCTTACATTCCTACTACAGATAAACTTATTCTTACGGTTCTTACTCTTACCGATCTTGGTGGAGCAGAGGCGAATGAGATTGAAATCTGGGGCGTGGAATACGAATACACTGTCAATATGACTTCTACGGATAATTTCAGACATACTACTTCTTACGAAGCAGTGTAATCTTGTGGGCGGGGGAGTAAAATCCCTCGCCTTACCTATTAGGAGGAATAGATTTTGTACACACCGGACAGAGGCTCATTAAAAGAACTAAAACTGATCTCACCAGATTTAGATTGCTATTTCAACAATGAGATACAAAGGTTTGTGATTACTTACAAAAGAGCTACTGGTGAACCAGTGGAAGTATTGTGGATAGAAAATCCAGATGGTAGTTTCAAGCATTTTGGTATGGATGACGTTAAACATATAGCAGAGATGGATACTCATAGAGATGATGTTAGAGATAGATTAAGTAAATCGTCTTATGCTATTGAGGAGTTTGCAAAGAAACAAAGAGCTAAAGCGTCTGAAGAGATTCTAGCTATGACAAGAGAAGATCGGCGTGTCCTTATGAAGGCTTTCAACAAAGCTTTCTTTGGCGGCAAAGCCGACCCGTTCTGTAAAGTAACCCCCAAGCCGAAGGGGAAATCATTCGGTAAATAAAAACAAGACACACACTGTTAGATACTAACCTTGTGTGAGCGGAGGAAATTATGTCAACTGTTCTGTACAACCCAACTGGTGAATTAGTAAGTGTGTTTCACGATGGATTAGAGTATAAGTTAAATCCGGGCGACAAAATCAAAATCTCTGATAGTGCGGCGAATCACATTATTCACACCCAGCATTATGACAACAGAGGATTAGTAAAGTTAGAGTATGGAGACAATGAGAAAGTAAAAGGCACAGAAGGTCTTCGTAAATTCAAGGAATTCAAGAAGAAGCAAATAACTATTTACAACCAGACTAATACAGACAACAAGATTAAAGGTGTTCCATACATACAGCCTACTGAAGAAGTAAGGAAGTATGCTATGGATCTTGGTATTGAATTGTTAGAACCATACAATTTGAAAGACGATGAGAAGGCTGCTATATCAAAATCAACAGAAGAGAACGCCAAGTTGAAGGCGGAATTGAAAGAGATGAGAGAGCAAATGGCGGAGATGATGAAGATGATGAAAGCCGATCAAACTGAAAAGAGTGCCAAAGTACCCAAGTAATAACGAGGAGCCAACATAGATGACCTACAATAACTGTTATCAAATGGTTTCCGATGTGAGAATGGCTTTGAACGATTGGTCAACCGAGAAGGTTCAAGGTCAGGACACCAGCGGATCTATTCGTAATGAATACATAATCAGTAAACTGAACAACGCACAGAGGTATATCTACAATACTTTATTTATGCGACAACCAGAAGTGTTCTTTACCACCGCTACCATTAGCGGAGTAAACT
>Ga0209492_1000102_pt1 | contig 26484 bp, 24 predicted proteins | sample PPLLak12cMay2015_FD_187253 | JGI IMG/M metagenome (GOLD analysis project Ga0209492, IMG submission 187253) | Freshwater sediment microbial communities from Prairie Pothole Lake near Jamestown, North Dakota, USA - PPLs Lake P7 Core (1) Depth... | ecosystem: Environmental > Aquatic > Freshwater >... | reverse complement strand
TTCGCTCTGACGAGTCTGACGAGTCTGACGCTTACTTGGAACCTCTTCGCTCTGACGAGTCTGACGAGTCTGACGCTTACTTGGAACCTCTTCGCTCTGACGAGTCTGACGAGTCTGGCGCTTACTTGGAATCTCTTCGCTCTGACGAGTCTGGCGCTTACTTGGAACCTCTTCGCTCTGACGAGTCTGGCGCTTACTTGGAACCTCTTCGCTCTGATGAATCTGACGAGTCTGACGCTTACTTGGAACCTCTTCACTCTGGCGAGTCTGACGCTTACTTGGAACCTCAACATTTTGACGAGGCTGGCTAGGACTAGTCTGGAAAAATTCATTCCACCATTTTTTCAGACTCGTCTGACTCTCACTTGGAGCCTCAGCATTTTGACGAGTCTGACTCGTCAGACTCTCACTTAGGACATCATCACGCTGACTAACCTGATTCTTACTTGGAACCTCAACTATCTGACGAGTCTGACGCTTGCTTGGAGCCTCAACTATCTGACGAGTCTGGCGAGTCTGAGACTCAGTTGGAGCCTCAACCACCTGAAGCTTAATTGGAACCTCATCACTCTGACGAGTCTGGCGCTTACTGGGAACCTCTTCACTCTGACGATCCTGACGCTTAACAGGAACCTCAACCTTCTGACGCTCACTTGGAGCCTCAACCACCTGAAGCTTAACGGGAACCTCTTCACTCTGACGATCCTGACGCTTACTTGGAACCACCTGACGCTTAGTTGGGACCTTTATTACCCTTTTCGTACGAGCTATAGTTACCTTTTTTGAAGAGGCTTTCGGAAGTACATTTGGAGCCTCAACCACCTGACGCTTAGTTGGAGGCTTTATTACCCTTTTCGTACGAACTCTGGTTACTTTTTTTGAAAAGTCTTTTGGGGTCTCTGCGATTTGATGGGTCATTGGTTGCTGAACAAGTAACTGTTTAGAACAAACAAACTTACCTGTGTTACATAATTTTTGGTATGTCCGACCACCAATCCTAATTTCTTTATTTGTTAGCGGGTTAATCACATAGTTAATTTTTTCACCTGATTTAAATGGAAATTTTATATTACCACTAGATACTTCAGAGATATGTAATATATATCGGTATAATATGTCTTTGATTAATTTACTTTTTTCCTCTTTTATGAACAAATCAACAACATCATTATATGTCAATACTACACTTTTTATCGGCTTTTCGTTAATAGATATAACACTATTAAAAACGGTATATTCCTTCTTATCAGATTGATAACGCTCTGCAGATGTCCCACTAATTTTAATATAATTGTTCATAATTTTTGTCGCATATATAAATTCAAAATATCCATCCTTTGAACACAATGATCTCTTCTCTTGATCATGCGAGTTTATGACACAACTATCTGCCATGGTGTATATTATTATATATATCATGGCAGATTATATTTCATTAATCAAAGTAACAATATAACAATTCTGATGAAATTATAATTAATTTTTGTCCTCGTCATACATCTCATCAATTAATGATTGATATTTTTCAACAACTTTAAGACGCCTCAATTTCATTGTTGGGCCCAGTTCTCCACCAACAATTGAAAAATCACACGGTAATATTCTAAACTTTTTAACCTGTTGTACATGAGAAATGCTCTTCTTGTTAGCCCGAACAATCCCTTCAACAATATAATCCATAAAAATAGGATCGTCAATCAATCCACTAACCTTTATAGCATTGTAACCAAGACGAGATAAAACACTTATAGTATGATGGTCTAAGTTATCAGTTGGGGTGTTGTTAGTGTCAAATATACACTTTAATGTAATTAATACGGTTAAGTATTTCCTATTATCACCAACAACCATACAGTTTGAGATAATTGGTAACTCGAATTTGATATTATCTTCAATGATACGTGGTGGGATATTTTCTCCACCACTTGTAATCAATAGTTCTTTACTCCTTCCAGTAATATATAAGAACCCTTCGGCGTCAAGATAACCAATATCACCCGTATGTAACCACTTATTCTGAGCAATGGTCTCCCATGTTTGCTCCTGATTATTCAAATATCCCAACATGACGTGTCTACCTCGAGTAAAGATTTCACTCGTAACTGGATCGATACACACTTCTGTTTGGTGCAATTTAACACCAGAACTACCTAATTTATAACGAGAGTTATAATTAAAAGAGATACATCCGCTTGATTCACTCATCCCAAATATATCAAAAATCGGTATATCCAAACTCACAAAATATTTCAATACATCTATTGAAATAGGGGCCGCACCTGAAAAAAATAAACGACATTTTGATAAACCCAACTCTTTCTTAACCTTAGAATACACTAAAGAGCGACATAGTCTCCATTGCAGACTATGAAATTTTTTACCACGTTCAATATGTTGCAAACCAATCTTTTTCGCCATGGTTGATATAAACTGCTTGGACTCTGATAATTGACTACTTTTTTCCTCCATTTTATCCTTGATTTTCTCCCAAACTCGCGGAACTCCTAAGAAAATAGTCGGTTGTACTTCTTTCAAGGTATCTATTAATGACCCCTTTAAGGCATCAGGTGACGCACACCACACTTCACCTCCATTGACAATCGGCATATAAATATCAATCATTTGCCCCGCCACGTGAGATAAAGGTAAATAACTAACAACACTTTGAGGAGACCTAGAGCTGACTCTTAATGTATTTAACACCGTTTTGGCAGTCCAAATAATGTTATCATGTGATAGCATGACCCCCTTTGGATGACCTGTGGTCCCTGAGGTGTAAATCAAGGTAGCACAGTGGTTAGCAACATCTTTTGATGTATTAGGAAGCACGTGATGATTGAAATGTGCATAAAAAAACCGATAAGACATGGTTATAAATTGACACCACGTATAGACATTATCATCACTTACAAAAATATCACCTCGATATTGAATAATGGCCTTAATATGTGACCTATATTGCTCTGGTATTTGTAATATTCTCTGTAAATACTCCTCATTCTCAACAATAATGATAGTACTATTTGAATCATTAATAATAAACTGACATGTCTCTACCGAATTCGTCGTGTATAAACCCACACTAATACCACCAGCCATAATCGCTGCCATATTACTTATAAGCCACTCTGGTGAGTTAAAACCCATTATACAGATACCTTCACCACGTTTCAAACCCAAGTTGACTAGACCATGAGCAAATATTAAAGACTGATTATAATAATCATCCCAGGTCATATGACACCACTTGTTATAATGCTTGTAAGCAATCGCATTCCTGTTACCATATTTATTAACCGTCTCCGTAAACACTTCAACAATACTTGCGGGTTCCATTATTTTATTGAATGAGTATTGGCTCATTAAAAATACATAATTTCAATTTTTATCTATTCAATGTCAGATAACTTCACACCCACATGTCTTTTGATTACCCCTTCACACATACCAGAAATCATTTTTGATAAATTTTATTGGAAATCATTTTTGATAAATTTTATTGGAAATCATTTTTGATAAATTTTATTGGAAATCATTTTTGATAAATTTTATTGGAAATCATTTTTGATATACAAAATGATTATCAATTATAAAACCATATTAATATGTTTCATTGCTGTAAACTATCTATCATATCTGATGAATAACTAAATGTCCAAAAATCATAGGCTAATTTTACATCAGTAATATAATCATATGGTAAATAAAAATAACCGTTATCACCCCAAGAAGTACCCCAACTATTCCTGATAATAAATACACTTTTTTCATTATCATATCCAACCGCGCAAACCGCATGCCCACCTAAATAAGCATCCTTATCATTTGGTAGTGAAACATATCCTCCATTATTAGCAATATCTGTCTCAAAGTTAGAGTAAACCGATATACCAAACACAAATAGATACCGATCTATTAGACATTGACACAAATGAGATAAGACTTGAGGGATACGATAATATGTAATATTATTCAATTTCTGACCAAAATTATAAGCAATTAAAGGAGGACGAACCTTAAATAGATTCACATTATATGGCCACATCTCCTCTGGACATAAACCGTACTGGTTTATGGCTTTCAACGATTCTCTAAGGCTACAACCTTCATCAATATCAACAGTATGTTTCAACAATCTTGTATTATAATACATAAATAACCGAGAGGCATCAAAAGCTATAATTTTATATTTTATTAAATTAAAATAGGATACACACGCCAAGGCACTAGCAGCACAACTACCAATTCCGTCCTGAACATATATTGCTGGACAAGTTGAACGATAATCAACCTTGTCAACTTCTGAAATATTATCACTCAACTTTAAATTCATTGATATATATTGGTCGCTTATATCTATTTTATCTCGACACAATGATAGTTTTTCCATAATATTAATATGATATATATTATATCACATATATTATGCCTTGTATGAATCACCACACTTGATTTCCTTTTTGGTATGAATACGTTGAATACGTTGAATACTTTGAATACTTTGAATATACACACGCCTAAGGACCTCGTGTGATACAGTAACAGTATAATTAACCTCTAAATCCCTCTCGTCGGGTTCATCTTTTTTAAGATTATAAATACGGTTTGCTGACATTGTAGTATATATATATTCAATTTATTTTTGTGTAGAGATACATTTTTCAGAATTTAAACTTTTTAGGAACCACCAGACCGTTCGCAAATTTACATATCTATTTTATATCTCTGATACAGAATATTCATCATTTCTGATAGATATTGTTGATTGGAAAATAAAATATATGAATATATGATTTTAATACCGCTTCTCATATATATGTTATTCTCACCCGATACCCATATTAGTGTTAATTGATTAGTTAATACAATAATGATATAACTCAAAATAATAAGTAATGTTATCTGCAAACTAATATACATTATTATGACTAATGAATTATCCATCAAATCAGGAAAGTATAACTTCAACTTCAAATACAATTTATGGATGACATAATCGACCACTAAGGCACTAAACCACACCATACAAAAATAGCTAAATGTCACGACATAAACTTCCATTAGATTGTTTAATGACACATTTTTCAACAGACTTATTAATGATACCATCTATATAAAGACAATCCATAATTTTCAAGAAATTAAAATTTCTTGAAAATACCGTGAAAATACCGTAAAAAAATTAATTAATGATACATCTGGTATGTATGACTCCTTAGAAGCTCCATGACCTGTGGCCATGCCAACCCTTCTATGTTTGACTCATCACTAATAATTGACTCGATTAAATCAGAATTGATAATCACTGGGTGGGCATACCAGTCCTCAAAAGCAGACCACTTATTATTCCACCAAACCGAAATATTTTCAAATACACGAACATAACCACGACCCTCTAGGATTTCATGTGACCTCTTCTTTGTATCAAAAAAATTACCCGTATAAATATCATGTTCAAACGTAATCAAACCAAATGTATACTGGTCAAAAATAGTCGCATCTAGTTTCTCCAAAGTTGTCAGGGTTGAACGGTTATCAACATCTAAATCAACTTGCAAATAATCGATGTGTTTGGGAAACTGATGATCTGTCAAAAGTTTAACATAATCAACCTGAGTCGCATCATTAATCACATGTATAGAGTGCTGGCGGTCCCTTTGATACGAAGGCAAATACATCCCATCATACTCTATCATAATACCCTTCCAACCTAGTTCTGTCTCTAGAACAAACGTATTATTATGATACCGAGAATCATTCGCACCCAACTCTAGAAAAGAACCACCTCTCTTATGATTTGACATCTCCACAACGAACTCATCTTGGTGAGCTTGTCCCTGATACTGCATCTTATGTAATAAGATTGAACTGTTATATTTAGATAGTATTTCTAATATATAAATTGAAAAGTTTTGGAACGACCTCTAAAAATCGAGAATCATACACACTTCACCTAATGGCGGAACGAAGGCCCTCTCGGCTAGAGTAAAACCACATTTATGATACAGACGAATAGCCCATTTATTATTCTTTGCAACAAATAAGATCACACGTTTATGACCATACATTTGTAAAATCTTCACCAATTTAGCCATTAATTGACCCCCATAGCCTTGCTTACGATACTCTGGCCGCACACCTATGTTAAAAAGAAATACCTGTTCGCGACTATGTATTCCTACACTAGCAAAGGCGATTAAATGCTGATCTTCATAGAGACCATACCACATTGTATCTGAACCAAAAACACCGTTCCGATTGCGTATATTAGGAAATACTACACGATATAACTGGTCAAAATCAGAGACATTATCTGGTAAAAAACTTCTCACAGACATTATTAACATTTGAATGGGATATTTACTTAAGTACGTTCAGCTAAGGGTACCCTTCCTTATCAAAGATCGCAACAAAGCCCCAAATTCATATCAAGAGATCAACATCAGTCAAATACCCTAATAATATCTGGCATTCCTTGTTAGGAATGCCCATTCATTGAAGGGTTATATGACTAATTGGATCAAATCATATAATCATTGAAGGGTTATATGACTAATTGGATCAAATCATATAATCATTGAAAGTCTCCACATTAATAGTCAGAGTCTCCCTTTGTAAAAAATATAAAATTTCAGTAAGGTTCTAATAATTTTTGATTTTTCCTCAAGATGGATTTTTATTTTTTTTCAAATAGAAATTGGATTTCATGATTTTTTATTTTAGTCTCCAAATTAATAGTCAGAGTCTCCCTTTGTAAAAAAATATAAAATTTCAGTAAGGTTCTAATAATTTTTGATTTTTCCTCAAGATGGATTTTTATTTTTTTTCAAATAGAAATTGGATTTCATGATTTTTTATTTTAGTCTCCAAATTAATAGTGGAGTCTCCCCTCAATAGTGAAATATTTTTTCTCATTTTTTTAGTAAAAATAAAATCTTAGAAAAAAAATGAAATCGGAAAAAACCGTTTTTTAAAAAAAAGTTACAAGAAATCGCGATTTTTATCGATTTTTTTGAAAAATAAAAAATAAATAAACAATACCATGGTGTGGGTCAAATATTTTTTAGAAATATGAGAATTATTTTATGATAAATTAAAAGGGAGGGTGACCCTCCCTTTTGTCCTTTGAAATAAAATTTTGCTTTGATTTTATGAATCAAAAACATTTCAAAAATTATTAGATTTTTGATTATGATCATTTTACGTCATCATAACATTTTTTCAAATAAATCTCTCTGATATTTATGATACCATAATCATTAAAAATGAAATTATCACGAAACATTATGATTCATAATATGATTCACATACACAAAATAATCGGTATTTTAATCACAATGTGATTACACTCTGATTCACAAAATAAATTATTTTAATAAAATAATCAGATATGAACAACATCTGATTCAGACGTCAATTTTTAAATCACGGGTCTAATCATTCTTACGATTATGATTGATATTTATCACATATCAATCATAATTACTCGTAAAACCACACCATGTTTTATTATATTTATTAATAAATATCACATTATGCTCATCACACCACGAGAAATTCACAATTGTTAAAATTGTTAAAATTGTTAAATTTAACGTTAAAAATTGTTAAAATTGTTAAAAATTGTTAAATTTATTGTTAAAAATTGTTAAAAAAACGTAATTTAACAATTTTTAACAATTTTTAACAATTTAAAGAATGATAAACCCATTTCATGATCCTAAATAGTCACTATTGAGCTGTGATGACACAATTACTCCAATTTTATTAACAATATATTCATAAAATAAGACCTTATTATTACAGATTTGTTATACTCTGATTCATACAAAATGAGAAGTAATGAGAAGTAAATGAGAAGTCTCCCTTCTCATTTGACCATTTTGCTTTGTATTATGAATCGGAGATTTTAAAATCTAAAAATATTATGATGTTTTATGATGCCTTTTAGTTTACTTCTCAAATTACTTCTCATTTGCTTTTCATTCACATGATTCATATGTTTGATAAATATCATAATACGATCATATTATGATATTTCATGTTTCATTTCCTTTTCATTCCCTTTTCATTCCCTTTTCATTCCCATTTTAATTGTTATATAAAAATATACATTATTAATTAAATTAATAATTATAATATGAAAAAACAACATATATGCTGTTTTTGTAATAAAACATTCTGCAATAAGGGCAATCTAATACGTCATCAATTAACAATACACTCATTAGGTAAGTCGGATATTAATTGTCCATTATGTCAACAGAAATTTACCAATGTAGAAAAATTTATACAACATCAATCACAAGAGTGTCACACAACAACTAAGTATGATTGTCCCGTATGTAAAGACAAGTTTACGAGTAAATATGATTTAATGATACATCTAGAGAACGATTGCCGCTCAATTGATGAGAAAATTAAAGCCGCTGTTGACCAAGCAATCTCAACTAAAGTTGAGAAACTGGATAAAAGTATTGAAGAACTAAGAAACAAACCCAATAATGTTCTTCAAATTGTCTGTGTTACCAATAATGATAATTATCTGGATATGTTATCTGATCGGATTGGTAATTTTGAACAAGCAATTGAATACATTAAAGAATGCGCATTGTCTGATCTAACAGGGGATTGCAAACTAATTGAAAAAATTTATTACCAAAACGATATTCCTAGTTTTCATACGGATAATAAACAGTCAAAAATCATTTATCATAACGAAAAAAATGAAATGATAAGTGAACCAAAGGAAATATTTAGCCGAAAAATATCAAATAATATTCAAAACAGCTATCTTAAAGGGATTAACTATGTAATTAACCGCAGTTTAGACCAGAAAAATGACCCTAATAAACTCCTTGACCAATACGACATCATCACTTGGAATAAACACATTTATGATTTACTTGATGTCAAACATCAACGTAAATTAATCAATAGTCTCAATATTCCACTACAAACGCCTCTTAATTAGGATTTGTTCTGTGGTTTTGATGGTTTTGATTTTGGTGTTGTTTCTGATTTTGGTTTTGATGATTTTGGTTTTGATGATTTTGGTTTTAATGGATTCCACTTTTTGAATCAATGTGCTGACACTTAACCATATTTTTATATGTATATACATATAAAAATAATACATAACCGTTTAATTGAATTTGAATTTGAATTTGAATTTTTATTTATTATGAATGACTTCAAATGTAGGCATAGGAAATATCATAATACCACCCGCATCAAGATAAGCCCGTTCTCTCTCAATAAACTCACTCTTGAAATGCCATGGTAAAACCAATAAAACATCTGGTTTTTGCTGCCTCATCTCCTGTTCTGAAATAATCGGAATATCGGTTTTAGGCGTCCGACGACCAAATTTCTCCACATTTCTCTCAGCCGCAGCCGTAATAATAGTGTGATCTAAATCGAAATATTGCAACAATGTATTACCTTTGGTGCTAGCTCCATATAAGTAAATCTTTTTACCTTGTTTTTTATAACCCTTCAATAAAGTGACTAGTTTATCCTTGATGACGAGACACCTCTGATTAAATTCTAAATATGGACCAATAGTATCTAGTTTTAACTCTTTTTCTATAAGACGCAACATCTCTAAACTATTATGATCTGGAACATAATCACTCTCAGCATGGGCAATAGTTAACCTAAAACTACCACCATTACAATCATTCAGACCAATATCAATAATTTTTAAACCAGTTCTCTCCGTCATCCACTCCATTTGTTTAAAGGCATAATATTCACTATGCTCGTGACAAATAGTATCAAATGAAGCCGTATTCAACATACTAACAATATAACTCTGTTCTAGAATCCATAAACCATCTGGATGGAGTGTCTTTTTAATATCCCTCATAAATTCCATCGGATTGGGTAAATCATAAAACATCGCAATTGAGGTAATTATCTTGGCTTTCTGATCAGGACAGACCCGATTAAAAACATCATGAGTAAAAAAATCAGGATCCAATTTGACATGATCTGGATAATATTGAGCAAACTGTGTACCTGTCGGGTCGATACCCACATACTGAACCTTTTCAGGATTAAAAGGATATGCTTTCAAGAGAGTACAATCATTACTACCAATATCAAGTATCACGTCACCTTGCTCGATCCGATGAATTTTCTTGACAATCTCACAAGCCATGGCGAACAAATGACATGTCATAGTCCGATTCAAACCTGAACGGTATCCATAATTGTGAAAATATAATTCCTCTGGACACACATTATGTTTTAACTGGACTAAACCACAACAATCTGGATGGTCTGACTCCATATCATTACACTTCATTAATACCAAAGGGGCTAATAATGGTGTTGTTTCATCCTTAAACGGAAATCTCCCACTCAAAGAATGAATACCTAAATCAGTTAACTCAATCAGATCGGTATTACCACAGATACGGCACTGATTTTGAGATGTAATCATTTATATTGTGATGTATAAAAGTTCTTTTAAATAATTTATATTATCTCCAATTATTAAACCGCTGTTTACTTGTTCTTGTTCTTGTTCTTGTTCTTACGTTCAGGAACAAGAAAAGACATAAGAGAAACACTGGTAGTTGGTTGTTTTCTTTCAATACTTGGAGTGCTTTGCTTGATACTTGAAGGGATATTATGGATGCGTTTTTTTTGATATATATAACAAGTGGAACACATGGAATGATCCGCAGATGGAATCAATTCACCACATTGGCAATACCGCATTGATAGATGACTAAATGGTAGCATCAACATATCATATGCCTGATTAAAATCACACTGTGACATCAAATAAACCGCATCAATTGAGTCATCATCATAATCTTCTTCAAATATGGTATACAACATCTCAATTTCAGTAACTGGGGTATCTGGGGTAGCTGGTGTAGCTGGTGACATATTATATTGATATGCGTATCAATATAATATCATTATTAAAATAATCAATTTTTATTGCAGAATTAATGACACTTAGAAGACCCCTTATCTAAACAAGATTGATAGTCACTACTACCAATTCCCAGACATTGGTTAGTACTATATTGACGACAATTAGAGGGCTTGTTAAGTCTAAACGGTTTCCATTCGAATGGACGCCAATCATATGGATAGTAACCTACCTCATCCTTATAGATATAGTTAAGGCAATCGGGTTTACGTATATCACACCCATTAGTATTAACCGCATGATGTGGATGAATTCTTGATGATGAAGCATGACGTTGCGGTGAAATTGTCGCAGGTCCTGTATAACCTTGATCGGATAAGTAACCTAAGGGCATTAACCGTTGGCTATTATTGGCTGGCATATAAATATACGATTCATATTCTCCACCAATTTGAGAGTCCTGATTGACAATCAAGGCACCACTCACTATGATTAAGACTACAACAATTAAAGAGATGATAATCGCTGATTCCATAATAAACTTTATATAAACTTAACCAACAAAATCTAAATTATTGATATATGTATATATGTATATATTATCAATTGAATCATGTTAAAAGACTTCAATAACCAGGATGCTATTTTCCTCTTACATCGAGGAGCACTTTTATTAGATATTAGAACCACAGAAGAATACACAAAAAGACATATTAAAAATGCTATTCTAATACCAACCTCACCTCCCCCACTATCAACAAACCAATTACAAACCTTAAATGCTAATCTCCATTGGATTCTGAACCGTTATACAACATCCATAAGAACACCTATTGTCGTTTATTGTCACAAAGGAAATAGAGCAAAACTTGCTTGGCAAATGATCCAGAAGATGGGATACCCTAATGTTTTAGTATGGGGTGGGGTCTCAGCACCACCCATGAATCAGTTATTTCAATAACATAAACATAAACATAAACATAATCATGTTTACGTGATTATGTGATTACGTGTGTTTAAAAATAGGCTATTTTATTTTTTATTTTTTTCAAAAAAAAAATAAAAAATAATTTGTAATTTATTTTTGAATTATTTTTAAAAAAATAAATTTTTCATTTAGTGATAATTTTGGTGGGATATTACCAAAAATCTAACCGTACAGAACGCTCCAAAACTGGTTCAGCAATCAAAGGTACAATCCTTGAATAGATGTCAGTAAATGGAGTAATCCGTAGCTTATTACGATGAACACCATACAGATGGCAACATGGTGTGACCATATCTGATGTTTTGAGCGGGGGACGAAATAGTTGGATACGAGTATCATACTCCTCTGGTCTAACCTCTAAATGAACACTACCATTAGGGTATATTTTTTGAATCTCCCCATCAATCCCTAACCATATCGTGAAAAATCCATTGGCATCCGTAAATATATATTTTTTTTCAAAAGTTGGGCTGTAATTTAATTTAAGACTATAATAACCATTCGCTTGAATATTAGCCCAATGATGACCATCTTGATCTGTTAATACGTAATCATTAACCGTAGCATTCTCAATAAAGATAAATGTTGTCATAATATTATGTATAGAATTGACTAAGATAAAAATATATTATGGATGACTTTGACTTAAAATTGAAACTATTGTCAGTGAAATTACACACGATCGTAGACCACTACAAAGAGGTAAACAAGGGTGGGGAGTCACCAATTCATTTGTTTTTCTCATATTATCGTGATAATCACCCTGACCGACGTAAAGAAATTGAGTTATGTCTTAAACTCAATACACAGAACCAATTGTTCTCAAAAATATTTATTCTTAATGAAACAAATCAGGAAATTGACTTTATTCAACCATCTGAACGGATCATCGTCGTCTCAAGTCCAAGGTTAACTTTTAACAAACTATTCAAGTTCATTAACACTCAGGTGGCGGGCACTCAAGTGGCGGGCACTCAAGTGGCGGGCACTCAAGTAGCCGATCAAACTATTAACATATTAATTAATACGGATACCGTAATTGGTGAAAATTTCAACCAAATTCAAATCGGTCATAATCAAGTCATATGTCTAAGTCGATATGACTTTAATGAGAATGGACAAGAACACGTTTGTGTCGGTGGAGGTAGTCATGATTGCTGGATCTGGAAGGGGCATATCAAGGAATCATTCGGCCGATTTTATATGGGGCAATTTTTATGTGATGGTGTCTTGGCACATGAGTTAAGTACATGCGGTTACCAATTAAAAAATCCAATGCTCGATCTAAAAATCTATCACGTACATATTTCTAATGTGCGTAATTATTCATATGATAATTGTATCCTGGGTCACCGAAATGGTGTTAATTTTTCTCATAATAACGGGGTATTTAACACCTCTGATGTCTATTATGAAGGGTTAAATTATAAATAAAATGTATTAACATTGATTTTTATTGAAAAGATCACATAGAATTTCTAATACAATATCTATATAATCTATTTATCTATTCATCTATTGACCTATTAGCTATGACATTATTGATTATGGTTATGGCTTGTGCTACGGTTCCAAAATACTATGATTATATTCGGAAAATTGAACAAACTTGGGGCAAACGTGCCCTACAATTAGGCGTTAAAGTCCTCTATTTCTTAGGCGAAGAACCGACTGACTTAGTGGGTGATCAATATGTTTATTTAAAGGGGGTTGCAAATGACTATTTATCCGCCTCATATAAACAAAACTTGGGACTACTTTATATTCGCAATCATTATCAAGACCACTGGGTCTACTGTTGCGGTAGTGATACGTATGTTAATGTTGATAAAATGCTACAATTAGTCAACAAGTATGATTATCAAGAACGTGTTATGATTGGTGGTCATATTTTGTCACGGCAAACGTTGTATCAGAATTTGATTAGTTTTAGTGGTGGAGGCGGTTTAATCCTATCAATGGCAGCAATTGAATCGGTAGCTCATCAATTAGAGAATATGGTATCTAATTGGACCATATTGTGTCAACATGTTGGTTGTCCATATTTAATCCCCGCATGTGACATATGTCTTGGATATTATGTCGAACAACACAAAGGTCATTTGATTTGTTATCAGAACCGCTTTACTGGATGTAATCATCGTGGTGAACCATCTTGTTGTGTCAATAAAACTAGGCATCAACGGATTATTGCATGTCATTACATGACACCTAGTGATTTTGATGATTTTCACTCAATATTGGATAAGTATCAACATTTTAGACAATTTAATGATTATCCCAAGAAGATGACTCCAGACTGTACAGTAGTCACATCATGCCGTTCGGTCGCTGAACTAGAACACTTTTCGGAGGTATTAACAATGTTACCATGTTATATGGTTATTTACTGTCATCGTGATACGATCCAAGAACTCATTAAATTACGAGACAAACACGGCCTCAATCATCTAACAATTAATTATTGTTTACCACAAGAACACATCACAACTGATTCAGAGTACTTATCTCAATACAAGTACAATTTAATTGAAAAAACTATTAAAAACAACCCTTTTGATACAAACCGTTTTATGTGGATCGATTGTAATTTAAATGGGCAAATAGGTCAACTATTGAAGATTGCTGATCAACAGGGTGATCATTTTCACTATTATGTGACAAACTTCTCGGACACAAAATCACAAATATCAACCAGTCTCTTTACATGTGAAAAAAACACAGCGGTACGGATTATGACAAAATTACTCAATGAAATCGCATTAGTTGACTATGATGACCAAACTAAAGTAGGATATGGTAGTCAAGAGCATATAATTGATAATTTTCTCCAACCAATGCGGGATCACGAGTACATTTATTCCGCTATCATGAATAAATATCAGGACTCACATTTTTATAAACACGCATGTCGGTTAGGAATGAAGATTATCTCCTTAATAGACCACCACAAGATCTATCTTGAACCTAGTCTGCTAATGAAGATTATCTATTGTTACTATGTATCGGCTTTTTATCATAACCCTCCTGTGGCACTGGATCTAATTCAGAGAATTAGATCCTTAAGATATGAAAATGACCTATTCGAACAAGCATATCATGAGTTATCTGGATTCTATGATGAACAACTTAGCTATGCTAAGTATCTGAAACCAAAAAATTGATTTGACTTTTTCAGAGATGAGATGAGGTTAATAACTCTTCTGATTATCAAATGCAACCAATAATTATCACCATCGGTGTCTTGTTATCGATTAGCGCATGTGTATCTGGTGTATCAGATAAGGTTTATTACAATGACCAAAAATTAAACTGTTCTAAAAACATAGAGGGCAATTTTTGCTATAATGGTCCATTATTTGATGCTGTAGGACAATATAAGTCCTGTGTAGTTGCTGGTGTTATAGCTCTGACATTTGATGACGGACCCACAGAGTATAGTGGACGGATTTTAGATTTACTTAAAACTCATCAGATTAAAGCCACTTTTAATCTGATAGGTAAAAAAATTAGACAATATCACGATATTGTACAACGTATGGTGGATGAAGGGCATCAAATAGCTTCTCATACACAAAACCATGTCTGGTTAAATGAAGACAATACCGTAGCAGAAATGTTAGCATTTGAAGTAGCATTAGTCAGAGAAAATTTCACGGGACCCTTGTGTAACAGTTCAATTCCAGTTTTTATGCGGTCTCCTCACGGTGTCATCTCACGTGATACTTTTCACTTATTGAAAAACCAACTTGGATATGTTCCAATTCATTGGGGTATGTTAACTCATGATTCATTAAATGATACAGATGCTGGTGATGTGGTTCAAAATTATTATTCACATTTCGGTGGTCCTAATGGTGATAATGTTTTATTTGATCAATTAAAAATTATCACACAACAACACGATTCACAATTAATAACAGTTAATGCACTAGAAGAACTAATGGATTATTTTGAAGATGTTTTTATCTCACATGGTGTACGGTTTGTGACAATGTCTGAATGCCTGGGTCAAGAGTTTCCAATGTACCGACCCAATCCTCGTTTACAAAATGACCCCAATTGCCTGAACGGGATTCCAAGTGAAAATGTTTGTTGCCCCAAATCTTGTGGAGAATGTGGGGGTGAATGGTGCTCACAGTTAAAGGGAGGGGGTGATAACTGTTGTGTTAACACCATTCAAGAAGCAAACTATTCATGTTCATTGAGTCCTGCTCCATGTGTGATACCAAATATACCAGACCCAAAGTGTGCTCTAGGAATCTTGAGAAATAATGTCTGTTGTCATCATTCATGTGGGACTGAATGTGGTGGTGTCAACTGCGGCTTACGTGATGGTGGTTACAAGTATTGTTGTGGTAGTCAGATTACTCGAGACAATCGCCCATGTGGCAATAACTCCGCACCATGTGTGTTAATACCATATGGTGGGTCACCATCGGGGTCTGATTTTGATGATGAAAAAGATATACCAGACCCAACATGTCTAAATGGGACCAAAAATGGTGATATTTGTTGTGCTCAATCATGTGGAACCTGTGGTGGTGTTAATTGTAGTCAACGACCTGGTGGAGCTTCCTTCTGTTGTCCTCAAGGAGTATTAAAATTAAATCGCTCATGTAATGAGTTTCCCGCTCCATGTCAGATTCGAGAAGTAGACCAACCTGACCAACCCAACCAATCCGACCAAAAAGACAAAAAAACTCTGATTATAATTATCGCTTCAAGTATAGCCGCAACGATTATATTACTGATCATAATCGTAATCGTTGTGGTATTAATCAGAAATAGGATACATAGGAAAAATGAACAATCTACGGCAGAACCTACAGGACCTGCGGTTCCTGCGGTGTCACAGCCTTAACACGGTGTGGAATTTGTTCTAAAAACGGTTCCACTTCTTGGTAAGAAGATTTATATTGGCTAATAATATTACTAAACTCATGAATAGGACCAACAAAACTCAAATTATTTAACGCAAAAGCATGACATATATTAGTATTACCACCCACACCAAAGGTGATATTAAGTTTGGCATTGTGAATCATTTGTATATCATTTATAAAATCGTCAAAATCAGGATTACCAGAAAATAACTCATTCTTTGTTAAATCAATCACACGATTATGATTAGATAACTTTAGAAGCTCCTTATAAATCGTAATAATATTCAAAATTTTCTGCTCGCGACACTCCTCAACAACACGCTCTCCCATAAGGACAATATTCAGTTTAGGATCTGCTTTAAAATTAGCAAAAAACTTTGTCAATAATGCTAAATCATGATTCATAAACTTATTCATGTTTTCCATCCTTACTTTGGTGTGAAACACGATATAATTGTCACAAGTTAACCGTTTTAACAAAACAGGAACAGGCAGAGATACATCGTCATAGATATAAGTTTTATCTAAACGGTATTGTCGGGTATTGACTGGATGATGTGGACGGTCAACAATATCAACTGCCACTGAAGAAAATAAACACTTGATCAACTTTTGAATGAATTCTAGACATTGCTCTGGATATTTGCGATGACTATAGACTAACGGTTTTGAGATATGAATCTTCGTAATATTTAAGCTGTTTGACTTCTCCATCATTTTCAGTAACAAGAAATCTCCGATTCCCACACACGGTGTTATCTCCATTGGTATATATTATATACTAATATATACTAATATTGGTATATAATATTAACTTATTCAAAATAAGATGAAATTCCCTAATTCCCTAATTTCCTAATTAAGCAATAATTCTACCTCAGCTGGACTAAAACAAGGGATTTGACACTTAGTTAGGACATCTAATCTTTCTTGGTGAGAATCATCAATGAAAATACTATTCGGGATGCGAATATAAGATGATTTGGGGTCATCTTGCTTATTTTTGGAGACTACTATAACCTCGTCAAAACAATGTATCCGATAACGGGTTAAAACAAACTCTGGATGACTGTTACGTGTAATTAATGATAAACCAATATTCTGATCTAAACATTGATATAAAAATGTCACTAACTGTAAATTAATACGGTTATTAATGATTAAAGTATCATCTAAATCACAATAAACATGACGGTAGGTCAGATTTGTCTTGTAATGATTATGATAAATCTTAAAACAGCTAACATCTATCTCGTTATAAATAATCGGATCAATTGGTGATCCTTCCGCATCCAATATAGATAATAATGGAAAATTAACACCTCGGACACGGTTTACACACATCGCACCAGGAACACGACAGGCAATCTCAAGTAATTTTAATAGACCATTTTGATCATATTTAACCTGAAAAAACCACAACCCAACCATTTTAATCTTGGATTGGATCAGTAAAGCATAATCATTGATACCTTCTAAATTAACTAATTGACTATGAATACTCATACCGTTCAAGGTTCTGATTCGCTGGCGAGCATGACAGTATAAAAGCTGACCTTGTCGACTACTGAAACAATCAACCGTAAATTCATCACCTGTCAGATATTCCAAAATCACGTTACAATCGGTATCAACTGATTGTAACTCCTGGTCGTTATGAATCAGGAAATGACCATGTGTACCATAACCAACAATCGGCTTTGAATATAATGGATAATGCAGGTCAGTGTCAGTTTTAGAATACATCTTAGGTGTGGGGATCACTTGAGATAATAGTTGATAGGTCAATAACTTAGAATTACAGACGTTAATCACCTCAAGATCAGGTGCCATGATTACCGCACCTATTCTGGATTCATGTCTTTTCAAAAAGGGAATCACCTTATCAAAAGCAGGAAATATATACTTAATGTGATACTCCCTGACCAGACGACTCATAAATTCAAGCGTTTCTTCCTCTTTTTCAATCATAGGGCATCCGCTGATATAATTCTCAAAATAATAAGCAGAAAAGTTATTATAATCAAAATCAGTACCGTATAAACTTAATCGGCGGTCATACTTAAGGGCATCATAAATTTCCTTAGCCACCATTGACCCTGATGGGAAAAGAAGAACATTAATCTTCGAAAAAGGTGGTGTATTAGTGGTCATATGATAAGATAATATAAGTAATTATATATTATACATATATAATTACTTATAGATCATGTACATTCGCAATTGTCTTGAAAATGGAGTTTTTGCACATATTTCAAAAGATACTGTATTTCATGAGGACCGACGCATTTATCAACTGATCCGAAGCAATATTACAACCATGGTTGAAAAATCAGTCCACAACATGGATCTGATGGGAGATAAACAGGTCATACTTGATATTGGTCCTGATCAAGTTAACCCTTGTTTTGATTTAAATCAAACTAAACATAAAATAGAAACCGTTGACATTATTGATAACCCTATCACCACATATGTAGCAGATTTAACCAAACCAAACCAATTACCCAAAGACTATTACGACGTTGTGTACTGTTTAGAAGTCATTGAACATTGCGATCACCCAGAAAATTTACTCAAACAAATTTATCAACTAATTAAACCAAACGGTTTATTATACTTGTCAACACCATTTCAGTTTAGACTTCATGGACCACTACCAGATTATTGGAGAATATCGGAATACGGTTTAAAATGCTTGGCAAATAAAACCAATTTCAAGATACTAGAGCTTGAAGCTCTGGTCGAGAGCAATAGACCAGCATTCCCACTTCATTATACAATGATATGTCAAAAATAACCGCTTTAAATTACATAAAATGATATGATAATTACTAATTATTAAATTACTAATTATCATATCACGTTACTTATCATGAGTCTATTGTGCCCTATCTCTGTTGGGGAATTAGTTGATAAATTAACCATTCTCGAAATTAAGTTAGAAAATATTAAAGATCATAACAAGATCATAGAGATACAACATGAATATGATGCATTAATTAATCATATTCCCAATATTCAGGAAAAAATCGGCTTCCAGTATCAAGTTCTGAAACTAATTAATGCAGACATTTGGGTCATGATGGACCAAATTAGAGAAATAGATGCGAAAACTGAACCCAATAGGTGGATTGAAGCGTGTCAAAAAACCATTATTGACAACGATCGACGCTTTCGTGTCAAGAAACAAATTAATCGGATTATGGAATCTGATATTAAAGAACAAAAAGGTTACGCTTACAAGAAAGCATTATTGATAGCACCTGATATTGAGGAAGGGCTTGATTTAGATGAAATGATACCCTTCATTAAATACTTAGAAACCTTATACGATTTCATCGTGATTAAAAACTACATCGATCCACAAATCAAAGACCCTATTTGTCACAAAGACCCCCAATTACTATACCAAAATGATGCTAATCTGAATGATTTTAAACAAGAGGATATATATCACATGACAACAGTTTCACAACGGATAACACACAAGAACATTAATGATTATGTAAGATTAGTTCATAAATATTATGGAAATCATTTTTGATATATTTTATGAATGATGAATGATGACTCCATCCGTGTTTTATTATCTCATAAAATACTATAGATGAAATCCCCTTTTGAAATTACCAAAGGTATTCTTATGTTTGGTATTGTAACTGTTTTAGTTGGTTATTGTGTTGGTTTTGCTGCCAATATAATAAATAAACCATACGTTTCGAAAGAATGCTCTGATTGTAAAGATTGGAATAAAAATCACATCATGGAAATTACTCTCTTTATTACTGGTGCAGTTGTATGGTTAATCAGTGATAGTATCAGCATCTTTTTGCCATATACTGGAAATCATTTTTGATATATTTTATGAATAATGATTACAGTTAAATTTATCAATAATGATGTTATTATATTGAAATATATGATATATACATTTGAAATGATTCCGATCTATAAACCATACCTTAAAAATTACAAGCAGTCTGCTCTTAAATCCATTCAAGATGAATGGATTAGCAACCAGGTTATTTGTCACTTCATGGTTGGGTGCTATAGATCTCCCGATGGCTCCACTCTAATTCTGGGGATCAATGGAAATTAGTTTTAATGATTTTAGATAGATTATATTTCTAAACAAAAATATATAGATATGATATACAAATGATACCAATTTACAAACCTTATCTCAAAAACTATAAGCAATCAGCCCTAAAATGTATTGAAGATGAATGGATTAGCAACCACGGCATTTTCGTGGATTTAGCAAAGGATAAAGTATGTGAAATATTGGGTGTCAAATACTGTATCTTGATGAACAACGGTACATCAGCAACACAGTGTTTATATAAAGCGTTGAAGTATAAGTATCCAGAAGTGAACAAAATTTATGTACCCAATAATGTCTTTGTGGCACCGATTAACTGCGGTTTAATGGAATACGAACAAGAATGTTTTGAGATAATGAAATTAAACCCATTTACGATGAACATAAAGACGGATGAAGACTATATTAATACATTAGAACCAAATTCATGTGTGATAGTGGTACATAATCTTGGAAAGATCGTTAATGTTCCCAGATTACAAAGACTGCGTCCAGACATTATCTTTATGGAAGATAACTGTGAAGGATTATTCGGCATTTATGAGGGTAAATTTACAGGTACTTCATCTTTATGTTCATCATTTTCATTCTATGGAAATAAGACTATTACGACAGGTGAAGGGGGGATGTTTGTGACCAATGATATAGAAATTTACAAGTATATACAAAACATGTACAGTCATGGGATGAGTGAAAAGAGATATATTCACAATATTATCGGCAATAATTTTAGAATGACCAATATTGAAGCGGGATTTCTATATGATCAACTCAATGATTACCGTCATATATTAGACATGAAAATCGCCGTTTTTAGTAATTATGATAGATTATTTGGTAAATTAATCAAGGATGGAACCATTTTAAAAATAGAAACTGATGAGAATACAGTTATCTCTTACTGGATGTATTGTATTATAATACCCAAGATTATTTATGAACAATTTGAAAAATTTATGGAGCAGAAAAATATCTCAATTAGACCTATTTTCTATGATATTCATAGGCACAATCATCTTAAAAATCTGAAAAAGACCGAAGAAGAACCCTTTACATTTGATGTATCAAATCATGGTGTCATGTTACCAAGTTACCCAGAATTATCATTAAATGAGCAAGAATATATTGTTTCGTGTATAGTTGTGTATACACAACTATATTGTTGAATTTTTAATCACGTTTTATATTGTGATGTGTATCCATATTTTCTCATTACGAATATCTTTTATCGTTTGTATCGATACATGATACATTTCAGAAAGCTCCTTTAATCCATAACTCGGTAGCAGATTTTTGATCTCTTTAACTTGAATTTCGTGTAATTTACAATTTTTACTATAAGTTAAAGCATCAACCGCATTTTGCTGATGTGTCCCAAATTTTAAGTGATCTGGATTACAGCATTGAGGTGTATCACATAGATGACGAACAATTTCATTTTTTTCATCACGTTTTCTTCCATATTTAGATTCACAACCTAGAATATGAGCCATATGTTGGTAACCATTAAATCCAATTTTACCATAACCATCTTTGTTTAGATATCCTTGACATAGATGACAAGGAGTTGAAACATTTTGATGGATTTTTTCAGAATCGACACTTTTTTCACGAAGTTTTTTTAAAGCAAGTACCCAATCATCTTGAGTATATATGCGTTCCTTATTTCTCTTGTTTCTTTCTGACCATTTTTCCCTTTTGTCTGTAGTATCAACACGGCTACCATCTTGCTTAGGTATATGAGTCCATGACCGATCGCAATCAATATCGTAAATAGTACACATTGATACACCAAATTTTTCAGCACGTTCCTTTGGTGAACCGTTTCCTTTAGAATACTTGATTTGTTTCGCCAAATCTTCAGTTAATAGACATTTGTAATGTCTTTCTCCATTGATGAGAGTTTTATCACGGATTTTATCCTCGTAATTATTAATGCTTTTAGTCTTTAGACTCAAATGAGATGGTTCAATACATGAAATATCACATCCTTCACCATGACATATTTCCAATATTTTCCCACACTCATTTACTCGCGGTATTTCTTCGATAAAAATACCATGAGATAATGCGTATGATAATATATGAACACTTACGGATTTACCACAAATCGTAATACGTTTGTAATCGCAGATTTTTTTTGTGAATTTCGTGTAATTTAAACAGGGTTTAGCATAATAGTCATTTGGCACCTCAACGGTTCGCCCATATAAGCGATTATGTAATTTTTGGCTCTTATAATAGTTATTTTTCCTTATTTTTTCTTGATCATGATCAATTTCGTTTGATTTCACAATTCTTTTGTAATTTTTATGTGTGCCACAATATGGTCCAATCTTTGGTATTATCTGACAGCGTTTTCCTTTATATTGTCCATAGGGGTAAATATATTCACACATATTCATCGGTTGTAGATTTACATCTTCATATTTTTTATGTGTACCGCAATATGTACCAATCCTTGGTATTCTCTGACAACGGTCTCCTTTATTTTTCCCTATCATAAAGATGTATAGACAAGAGTTTTTTGACATTTTTGATCAAAATACGTTATTATTTGATCCAATAATCAAATTTTTGGAGAAATATAAAACTTTGACGAAAATTAAGAGCATTTCGTCAAAATTAAAAGACTGGATGGGGGATTTTATATGGAAATTATTTTTATTTTTTTTTACAAAAAAAAATAAAAAAATTTATCTTATTATTTTTAGACTCTTTCTATACTGACTCCAACTGAACTTCATCATGGGTCTCCCCCAGGGGGGGGTATGGGGGCCTCCCCCACTCTTTGACGGCGGTGCTGGTAATTCTTACGCTTCAAGTTAGGTTGCGTCATTCTAGGAGTCACATAATTAACCGATAGTTTCATGGGGTGTTCATAAGCGTCCCAGACAGTTTCCTCACTGTATAAAGATTTATCATAATACAATTCCAACGGTAAAGGATTGGCTGCACTCCTGGGTGAACACGACTGAACCTCAACTCCATTTGCAATATACGTTCCATCATGATCAAATTGTAAATCATAAAGTACCTCTAAACCACGAACCTTACTAAGACTGACACCCTTAATAAGATTGAAATACTTAGCAGGTCGCCGAGCATTGGCATAAACAACTGGATGGTTACTGGTCATCCCTAACTGACTATGAGGCAATCCTGGACCCAAACAATCAGGTTCGAAATAAACCACTTCTGTTAAGAAATGAGGTTCCATTTTGATTTCACATAATCGTGACACGATGTGACCTGGTGACACATGATCACCTCTCTTAATATCCTGGATTGATTTGGTTGTACCATCCATCATTTGGATCAGAGAATCACGTAATAAACATAAAGTAGTGACATTATCGGCCGTATAAGTATGTTTGAGACCATTGGTATCTGAAGCAGTAATTGATGCCGTATTATGAATCACATATTCTTTAAATATTTCCTCAGTGATCAGTAAATCTTCAATATCAACAACCGTTTGACCTGGATTTAAAATATCAGTAATTAATTGATCCGTAATACCCAATTTGGTATCGGTTAAAAATAAATAAATAAAAGGAACATTACCCATATTCTTGGCAGTAATCTCATATTTAATAAAACCACCAACAAAATTATCAACCGCAATCGCTTGCTTAGAAACCAACATGTCGATGACCTGAACTAACTCAATTTGATTCTCTGCATAATCCGAAGCGGTACTCTCATAAAAACTACCATCCACCGTGGCCTGACTATAAATGTATCCAAGATCAAAATCATCCTGTGTCACCAAGTGACGTGTTAGTGTTTTTTTGACAATTTGACCAGGTAATAAGTTACCAATGGTATAAGGAGTTGATTCTAAGTTATCATTAAAAACCACATTGTAAATGGGTAAAGCACCTGTATTTTCAACCTCAAATGTGTACAGGGTAGGTGTCCCAATCACTGGGATTTCCAGTGGAAATTTAACGGTATATTCATTAAATCTCATCTGAGGGAACGGTGGAGTTAAACTGTAAACTATAATATCACTGCTACCTGTTAAAGTTTGACCACCTGTGGTCGGAGTACCCGTGGTTTGATAAGTCAGATACAAATTACCTGATTGATCCGCAATCATCTTTGGGTTTAAATCATCTTGATCGGTATTGAAAATCGGTAATTGATTAATCCACATACACTGACCATGATTGGGCTCTAATTTTAGAATAGTTATATCATGATCACCACCTGTATATGTCTGGCCTGATGCGGTTCCATTCGTTTCATAACAAACATAAATATATCCTTGAATATTGGTTGATATACACGGGAGTGTATCGTCATTGGTCGTATTAAAAGTAGGTTGTTCGGTGACCCAGACTAGTTGCCCATTTGAACCTTCTAATTTAAAAATAACAATATCCGAAGCCCCTCCCGTATAAGTCTGACCATTGGCCTTACCAGTGCTTTGATAACAAACATAAGCGTTACCATTGACATCAACATCTAAACAACAACGAGTATCGGTTCCTTTAGTATTAAAAGACGGTGTTTGACTAACCCATAAACACTCACCATGAATTGGTTCAATTTTAAAGACAACAACATCTGATAGACCTCCCGAATAAACTTGACCTGAAGCGGCTCCAATAATCTGATAACTACAATAAATATCATTGGATGGGCCAACGACTAAATTAACATAGGTATTACTAATCGGACCATTGAAAGCTGGTTGTTGAATCACCCAAAGACACCCACCATTTAACGGCTCTAATTTAAAGATCACAATATCAAATGCTCCTGTGCGAGATTGACCTGAAGCGACACCTCCTTCCGTATGATAACCAACATAAATATAACCATTAGTATCTGTATCAATATTCGGTGATAAATCATTAACTGTGGTATTGAAACACGGTTGCTGAACAATCCATAAAATTTCACCATAAACTCCTTCCATTTTGAAGACAATAATATCTGTCCCAACACCTTGATGTGTTTGACCACTGGTCGTACCAGTGGTTTGATACGTCACATAAATATTATCTGAAACATCAACCGCAATACTTGGTAAAACTTCATTTCCTGAGGTATTAAAAGCGGGTTGCTGTTTAACCCAACGTGTAGTACCACTGGAGTCTAATTTAAAAACTACTATATCACGTCCCCCCGATGAAGTTTGTCCAGAAGCAATACTATCCGTATCATAAACAACATAAATATTTCCTTGAGAATCTATTGTAAAGTCGGGACTCTGATTACTCCCTACTGTATTAAATGTAGGTTTTTGTGCTACCCAATTAACCGTCAATGACATAATGTTATATTGTTATACAACATTATTTCAAAGAAATATAATCTCACCATATAATATAATATAACATAACATCATAACAACAATGAAAGGCTGCCAAATGAAGACTCAAAAAGGAAAACAATGCCAAAGAGAAACTATAAACCAAAACAAATTTTGCTGGCAACATATGAAACAATCTGGTGGAGCAGACGATTCTAAACCGAAATCCAGAGGACAACCGATGCCCGTGCCAGTGGTGCGAGTACAAAGAGGACAACCGATGCCCGTGCCAGTGGTGCGAGTACAAAGAGGACAACCGATGCCCGTGCCAGTGGTGCGAGGACA